>Ga0192243_10140_pt1 | contig 28420 bp, 35 predicted proteins | sample Koala_Koa27_K3_FD_131233 | JGI IMG/M metagenome (GOLD analysis project Ga0192243, IMG submission 131233) | Enriched cells from koala feces incubated with labeled cellulose particles, San Francisco Zoo, California, United States - Koala_Koa2-7_K3 ... | reverse complement strand
CCTCTTTTATGTATTCTGTCACAGGAATCGTATCCGTCGTCCCGTTTACCGCATCCGTCACCTTGATCAGACTGCCGTCGCCGTCCATATAGAGGACGTTTCTCAGTCCGCTGCGGCCGGCATACCCCAGATACTCCTCCAGCGTGCGGCCGGAGGCGGACAGGCTCATCTGCACCTTCATGTTTAAACGGCGAAAATGCTTGGCTAAGCGGATCGCATTCTCCCTGGCGGTCTCCTCGTAGAGAATCATGGTGTTGCCCATGTCCACCGGGACTGACAGCTTCTGTCTGGACAGCGCCATCATCAGCTGATCCACCAGGATGACAAAGCCGACGGCGGGAGTGTCCTTCCCAAACTGTACCAGCAGCTTGTCGTAACGGCCCCCGGTCATGATGTATTCGCCGGTCCCGTAGGTATATGCCTTAAAGATCAGGCCGGTGTAGTATTTGTATTTGTTCAGCATCCCCAGGTCGTAGGAGACATACTCGGTTAACCCGTAAGAGTCCAGAATCCGCTGAATCTTCTCCAGGCGGTCGATGGCCGCCAGGGCCCTTGAATTGGTGGTCAGCTCCCGGACAACCTGAATCTGGTCCATGGTTCCAAAAAGCTCGGGCAGCTTTAAGAATACCTGCTTTAGGTGATCTGGCATGGGCTGCTCCATCACCAGCTCCTCCACGCCGAAGTAGTTCTTGTTCTCGATCAGTTCCCGAAGCTCCTCCTCGGTATCCTCATCCATCCCGGCCTCCTCCAAGAGTCCGCGGAAGAATTCCACCTGGCCTAACTCCACCTGAAACTCCATGAGGCCGGCCGCCTTTAACGAATCGATGACCATGGCGATCATCTCGGCGTCGGCGTCGGCGGAGTCGTCCCCGATGAACTCGGCTCCCGTCTGGGTCTGCTCCTTTAGCCTGCCCTGATAGCTGCTGTTGTTGGCGAAGGTCCGCTCCAGATAGCAGAGCTTGATGGTCATATCCTCCTCCATAAAATACTTTGCCACACACCTGGCGATGGACGGCGTGACGTCGGGCCTGAGCACCAGCGTGCGGTTGTCGCGGTCGAAGAACTTAAACATCTCCTTGTCGTCCACAGTTCCCCGGTCCTTGTTAAATATATCAAAAAATTCGAAGGTGGGCGTCTCGATATCCCGGTATCCGTACAGATGAAAGATATCCTTGATCCGTCTCTGTACGGCCAGCTTTCTTGCGCACTCCTCCCCGTAGATATCCCGGACACCCTCCGGTGTATGTAACAGCTGATTGCTCATAGATTTCCTCCCGTTCACTTTCACATGGTAAAGTGATAATTCGTTGACGTATTGGTATATTATAGGGGACAATAAGTCTCTTGTCAATCTCTTCTATCCAAATCTTTCTGAATCTGTTCCAGGTAGTGGACGAAGATATCGCGGCAGCTGCCGATGCGGAAGTCCTTGTCAACCTCCTCATAGGTGAAGCTCTTTCTGCCGCCGTCCTTCATGCGCTGCCAGAACCGGTACAGATCCGTAAACGGTATATAATACATCTCATCCAGAGACGTAAAATACAGGATAATAAAGGAGATTCCGCCCTGCTCCTCAAATTCCTTCATAAACGCCACCTGGTGCTCATGGACGTTCTGAAGGGGGAATGTGGTGACGGCGCACTCCTTGGCGTCAAAACAAACCGGTATCCCCTGCACCGTCCCGATGTAGTCCACCGTACTTTTCTGATCGAAGTAAGCCATGGTGATGTGGCGGTTTTCCTTGTCGATGGACACCGGGGTGATGGGCGTCGGGATCTTCTGAATCAGCGCCAGCTTCTTCTCCCGGTACCGCTCGTTGGTGTGGTTGATTAAGTCCTCTAAGGTGGAGCCTCTAAGCCCTCTGGTGTTCCAGGTTCCCATCGCTCACCCTCCTTTTCCTACGCCGGAATCCGCTAAAAGCCCTTCCCCGGCCATCATGCGGCAAAAGGTCTGCGGCAGCGGGGCCGTCACCTCTTTGCCCGACAGATAGGAAAGGGGCTCCCGCATGGCGGGCAGCACGGTTTTATAAGAGTGGAGCAGCTGGGAACGGATTCCGTAACGGCTGCGGACCTCCTCGTTGACCTTCGCATCCCCATACTTCATATCCCCCACGATGGGGTGGCCGATGGAGGCTAAGTGGGCGCGGATCTGATGGGAACGGCCGGTGATCAGCGTGACCTTCAAAAGGGTGTAGCGCCCGTTGGTGGAGAGGGGCTCACACTCGGTCCTGATGGGCAGGCTGTCCGGCAGCTCCGTCTTTGACACCTTCACCTGGTTGGTGCGGCCGTCCTTTTTTAAGAAGCCCTGTATCTCCTGCTGCCCTTCCAGCTTTCCCGCCACGATACACTGGTAATACTTGTGTATCGTCCGGTCCTTCCACACCTCGGAGAGAAGCTGAAGGCCGGCTAAGGACTTTCCAGCACCCACCAGACCGCTGGTGTTCCGGTCTAAGCGGTTGCAGATTCCGGGGCGGAAGGTCTGTAGGTCCTCCCTCGTCAGCTGGCCGGAATCCAGCAGGTAATCCGTCACATACTCCACCAGAGACTCGTCGTTCTCCTTCGCCTTCTGGGAGAGCATACCGGAGGGCTTGTTGATAAACAGCACGTGGTCGTCCTCGTAGACGATATCCAGACTGACTTTTTTTACCGTCTGAACGGAAACCTTAGAAAACTTTTCTATAGTCTCGTCGGCCAGAAACAGCTTAATCTCATCCCCATGGGCCAGCTTTTCCGAGCCGTCGCATTTTTTGCCGTTGAGCGTTATATTCTTCTTGCGGAGCATCTTGTAGACAAAGCTTTTGGGAGCCAGGTTCAGATACTTCTCCAAAAGCTTGTTGAGCCGCTGCCCCGCCTCGTTTTGACTGACTGTGATTATGCGCATCTCATTCTATCCTTTACATGGACAGCCGCTTTAACACATTGGCTGCCGCTGTCATTTCGATCTCGTCATCTTCCCCTGCGGCCGCCTTTAGATTCCCCAGCCGTTTGAGAAATGCCTGTTCCTCCCGGATGATCTGCACCGGGAGCTTAAAGCGCTCCGCCTTTAGGGTCTCGGTCAAGTATTCCTTAGCCTTTGCCGTGTTCAGGCGCTCGGAGGGACAATAGAGGTAGATGCCGGAGGGGTGGACGGCCGCAGCCTCCACCGGGATGATCTGTTCCCTGGACGTGATGACCAGCTCATAGAGCAGGACAAAACGGTCCTCAAAGACGCGGCATGCCTCGTAAAACCGGCGGTCCAGCTGTTTGTATCTCCACGACGCCACAAGGGGGGAGGCCACGTTGGCCATGGGCAGCACGGTCAGCACCGCCATCACGGTCAAGATGTTTTTGATCTCCGTCTTCTGCGTAAAATTTCTGGCTCCCAGCTGGATTAAGATCGCAACCACTGCCAGGAGAACGATTCCCAACTGGAACTGTCTCCGGTAGGTCCGGTAGCCATACTCTCCTTTTTCCTTTTTGTTCATCCGTATCTTCTTCCTTTTCGTAACTACAGTGTATTCATAATGCCGAGGATCAGGTTATGGGGCAGCACCTTGCAGACCACGTAAAACAGCTTCATCCAGATGCCGTAGATGGACACGCTCTTTCCCATCATGGAGTCTCTCAGGGCAAGCTTTACCACCTTTTTTGGGTCTGCCATGGCCAGGCGCTTGTACAGCGGGATCTTTCCTGTTTTCTCCGCGATGTCGAAAAACTCCGTCTTAACCGGGCCGGGACACACGGCGGTCACACAGATCTTCCGGCTGGCAAGCTCTGCGTTTAACGCCCTGGAAAAGCTGAGCACAAAGGCTTTCGTGGCCGCGTAGACCGCAAAATCCGGCTGGGGCACAAAGGAGGCCGCCGAGGCGAACTGAAGAATCCGGCTGTTGGCGGACATAAACGGGAGCACCAGGTGGGTGACTGCGATGAGCGCCTCACAGTTGATTCTCACCATGCCGGTCTCCTCCTCCTGGTCCACCGAACCGAAGGGGCCGATCTTTCCGTAGCCGGCTGCATTGACCAGAAGCTTTACCTCCGGCTGGGCCTTCGTAAACGCTGCTCTCAACTCCCCAAGGCTCTCTTTTCTGTTCAAATCAAGGGCAAAGATTCGAAGGGGCACCGGAACTTCTTTAGCCAGACGCTCCATCCGCTCCCGTCTTCTTCCCACGACCCAGATCTCGTCCAGTCCGCCGAAGCGGTCTGCCAGCTGAATCACTGCTTCTCTTCCCATTCCCGAAGTTGCACCGGTTACTACTGCGATCTTCATCACCATATTCCTCCTGATCTATTTTTGACTTTCTTATGGACATTCCTTATGGTTTTCTTCGGTTTTTTCCGCGTCTCCTTCTCCTTGGCCGCCTGGGCCTGCTGCCATGCCTGTTTTCCTCCCCTGGGGCGGATCAGGCATTTTTTGCCATATCCGATCAAGTCGGTCCGGCCTGCCAGCTTTAATGCCTCCTCCACCAGCTCATAGTTCTTGGGATTGCGGTACTGGATCAGCGCTCTCTGCATGGCCTTCTCGTGGGGATTGACCGGCACGTAGACCTTTTCCATGGTGCAGGGATCATATCCGGTGTAGTACATGCAGGTGGAGATCGTGGAGGGCGTCGGATAAAAATCCTGAACCTGCTCCGGCATATATCCCAGATCCCGCAGGTACTCGGCCAGCTCCACCGCTTCCTTTAAGGAGGAACCGGGGTGGGAGGACATGAGGTAGGGAACCAGATATTGCTTCAGCCCTAATTTGGCGTTCATATCGTTGTATTCCTTCACAAACTGCCGGTAGACCTTGTTCTCCGGCTTTCCCATCCGGGTCAGCACCTTGTCGGCCACGTGTTCCGGGGCCACCTTCAGCTGGCCGCTGACGTGGTATCTGCACAGCTCCTTTAAAAAGGCCCGGTCCTTGTCCGCCAGCAGGTAGTCAAACCGGATTCCCGACCGGATGAACACCTTCTTGACCTTAGGCAGGGAACGGAGCTTCTGAAGCAGACGGATGTAGTCCGTGTGGTCGGTGTTTAAGTTGGCGCAGGGCTTGGGAAACAGGCGCTGCTTTTCCGGACAGGCCCCCTTGGTCAGCTGCTTTTCACAGGCCGGCTGACGGAAGTTGGCCGTGGGGCCGCCCACATCGTGGATGTAGCCTTTAAAGTCCGGCTCCTCGGTGAGAAGCTTCGCCTCCGCCACCAGGGACTCATGGCTCCTGGTCTGGATGATCCTTCCCTGATGAAAGGTGAGGGCGCAGAAGCTGCAGGCTCCAAAGCACCCCCGGTTGCTGATCAGGCTGAACTTGATCTCCCGGATGGCGGGAACTCCGCCGGCCTCTTCGTAGGACGGGTGATAGTTTCTCATATAGGGCAGATCGTAGACCTCGTCCATCTCAAACTGGGTCAGAGGCTTGGACGGGGGATTCTGTACCACGTAGAGGTTCTTCCGGTAGGGCTCCACCAGGCGTTTCCCGGTAAAGGGGTCGGTGTTGTTATTCTGCACATAAAAGCTCTCCGCATAGACCTTCTTGTCCGCCGCCAGCCTGTCGTACTCCGGCAGCATGACGGCATCGTAGACGCTGTCCAGGCTCTTGGTCCGGTATACCGTGCCGTCTATAAAGGTGATGTCCCGTATGTCGATTCCGCTGTTTAGCGCGTCGGCGATCTCCACGATGGAGTGCTCTCCCATGCCGTAGGAGATCAGATCCGCCTGGGAATCCACCAGGATGGAGTGCTTCATCTGGTTGGACCAGTAATCATAATGGGCCAGCCTCCGAAGGCTCGCCTCGATGCCCCCGATGATGATGGGGATGTCCTTGTATACGGAGCGGATCATATTGCAGTAGACCACGGTGGCGTAGTCGGGGCGTTTGCCCATCACGCCGCCCGGCGTGTAGGAGTCCTGCTGCCTCCGCTTTTTTGGAGACGGAATAATGGTTGACCATGGAATCCATGTTGCCCGCGGACACCAGAAATCCCAGCCGCGGTTCTCCAAGCACCGCGATGCTCTTCCCGTCCTTCCAGTCTGGCTGGGAGATGATCCCCACCTTGTATCCGCGGGCCTCCAGCAGGCGGCTGATGATGGCGTGTCCGAAGGAGGGATGGTCCACATAGGCATCCCCGATCACATAGACAAAATCGCACTGCTTCCAGCCTCTCATATTCATATCCGCCCGGCTTACCGGTAAATAGTCTTTTATCATCTCACCGCTCCATTCAGGATCTCAAAATAATCGTGTATATAGTAATCCGCCAGGGACCGCTTCTCCTCCTCCATATGGCGGGAGAACTCGTCGTCCACAGCGCAGACGGTCATGCCCGCCGCCTTGCCCGCCAGAATCCCGGCCGGTACGTCCTCAAACACCAGACAGTCCTTGGGATCGGCTCCCAGCGTGTCCGCCACCTTTAAGTAGATATCGGGGGCCGGCTTTCCGGCCGCCACCTCGCAGGCGGTGGTGATCACACCAAAATAATTGCCGATATCCAGGGAGCCGATCACCGCGTCCACCATCTCCCTGCCGTTGCTGGTGGCGATGCCCGCCTTGATGCCCCGGCTTTTGATATGGTTTAGGTATTCCCGGACGCCCTTTTTTAACGGCACCTCGAAACGGTACTTGTCTATGGACATCTGTACCCAGATATCCTTGATCTCCTCGATGGTCTCCTTTAAGTGAAACCGCTGTTTAAAATACTGGGCCGTCTCCGTAAAGCTCATACCCTCCACGTCCCGCTGAAGCTCCTCCGGGCACTCAAACCCGTACCGCTCCAGAAACTCGATATCAATCTGCTTCCACATCCACATGGAGTCCACCAGCGTTCCATCCAAATCAAATATCACTGCTTTTATCTGTTCAAACATCTTCAACGTTCCTTTAACTGTATTATTTCCTCCTGGGTGAGGGTCCGGTACTCTCCCGGCTTTAAGCTGTCATCCAGGGTGAGAGGCCCCATGGACAGGCGTTTTAGGTATACCACCTGACAGCCCACAGCCTCAAACATCCGCTTCACCTGATGGAACTTCCCCTCCCGGATCGTGAGACGGATCTCGGCGTCCTCCGAGGATTCCCGGATGATCTCCAGCCTGGCGGGCTTTAAATCGGTTCCATCCTCCAGCGTGAGCCCCTCCTCAAACCGTTTCCCGCAGTCTATGGGGAGTTTTCCCTCTATTCTGGCATAGTAAACCTTGTCCACATGCTTTTTGGGGGACAGCAGACGGTGGGCCAAGCCCCCGTCGTTGGTGATGAGAAGCAGGCCCTCCGTGTCGATATCCAGCCTTCCCACCGGGAATAAATCCTTCCTCTGCCGGTCCTCGATCAAATCCAGCACCGTGGTCTGACGTCTGTCCTCCGTGGCGGAGATCACGCCCTGGGGCTTGTTGAGCAGGTAATACTCCATTTCCACAAACCCGATGAGCTGTCCGTCGAAGACCACCTGATCCGAGTCCGGATCAATCTTTCTGTCGCTCTTTTTCTCCACCTGGCCGTTGACCAGGATTCTGCCCTTTCTGGCAGCCTCCTTGATCTGGCTTCTGGTGCCCTGGCTCATATCCGCCAGGTATTTATCCAGTCTGATCATATCTCGGTCCCTTTCCTCACATCCACCGCCACCCGGGATAGTATTTGTTTTTAAGGCTCATCCCGCCGCCCTTGGCAAAGCCCAGCGGATGGTGATCCACACAGACCAGGCACCAGCCCTTTACCGGCGCTTCCTCCTCCGTCAGGGATAGCGTCTCCCCCTTGAGATAGCGGATCACCCGCTCATCATCCCGGCTCATGGAGAACACGGCGGGGAACTGCTCTGCCTTTAACGCCATAGCGAGGGCCTGGCTGGGCTCAAAACGCCCCTTCTTTAGCTCTCCCAAAAGCAGGCCCGTCCGCAGGCAGCGAAGGCTGGTAAGCGGCTTCCACTCCCGGGGCAGGATGTAGACCATCTGATTCCTGATCATGGCCTGCTCCCACGCAAAGGGGAACGGATATGGGGCGAAAAATTCGGCGATCTCCTCCGGCATGGGTTCGCCGGTGCGAAGTCCTGCTTTCTTTCCGGTGGTTTGCGCCGCTTTGGAGGTTGGCGTTTGTCCGACTCCTGCGTTCTCTCCGTCCTCCCGCTTCCGAAGCAGCGCAAGGAAATGTCCCTCTCCATTTAGTTTATGCGGAAACAGCCGCATACATCCGGACAAACCGGTTCCATCGGACGCCCCCTCAAACAGCGGCAGCGGAACCAGTTCCAGCTCCGGCTTCCGCTCCAAAAGGCCCCGAATCATCTCCTCGTCCTCCAGCTTAGAAAACGTGCAGGTGGAGTAGAGCATCATCCCGCCCGGCCTCAGCATGTCCGCCGCTTCGTCAATAATCGTCCTCTGAATCCCGGCGTAATACTCCGGCCCCTTCTCCTCCCAGCTTTTGATCATATCCGGGTCCTTGCGGAACATCCCCTCCCCGGAGCAGGGCGCGTCCACTAAGATCTTGTCAAAAAATGCGGGAAACGCCTCGCCCAGCCGCTCAGGAGTCTCACTGGTCACGCAGATATTGGGGATTCCAAACAGTTCTAAGTTCTTTAACAGAGCCTTGGCCCTGGTATTGCTGATATCGTTGGCAACCAGAAGTCCCCGGCCCTTTAAGCGTGCTCCCAGCTCCGTACTCTTTCCACCCGGCGCGGCGCATAAGTCCAGAACCCGGTCCCCCGGCTCCACGGGCAGCATGGCCGCAGGCGTCATGGCGCTGGGCTCCTGTAGATAATAGAGGCCCGCATAGTAATAGACATCCTTGGACGGCCGTTCCTCACCCGGATAGTAGTAACCGTTAGAAACCCAGGGAACCCTGGTCAGAGGAAAGGGGCTGACCGCCTCAAACTCCTCCGGTTCCAGCTTCGCCGTATTCACCCGCAGCCCGTACACCCGCTCCGCCTCAAAGCTCTCGATATAGGAATCGTAATCCTTCCCCAGCAGCGATTTCATCTCCTGCCGGAAAATCTCCGGTAAATTGATCTGTTTCAATAAATTTGCTCCTTTATCCAATCTTACACTCGTACCAGTATATCATATTTTTTATATCATTGGAAATCAATATGTAGATTTCAGCCGGAATTTTTCCAGATACCGCAGCACCCAGTAGGGGTTTACGCTCAGCTCGTCGTAGTGATCGGTCTTTAAGTAGATGCCCACGTGCAGATGGACCTCAAAATTCCCGGTGGTTCCCTCCACGGTGCTGTAGCCGGTGTCCCCCATAAATCCCAAAAGCTCCCCGGCCTTCACCTCGTCCCCCTCCTTCCATTCCCGGCTGTAGCCGTACAAGTGGGCGTAGTAGAGATAGGCCTCGTGAGGCGCCCGGATTCCGATCCGCCAGCCGCCCTTCTCCAGCCAGCCAACCTTCTCCACCACCCCGTCGCTCATGCTGACCACCGGATAATACCCCCGCTCCCTCTGGCTGCCCATGATATCGCAGCCCTCATGGCCCCGCTCCCCGCCGTAGGTTCTGGTGTCCATCCAGCCGTTTTCATAGGTCACCTCCGGGCAGGCCGGGTCTGTGTTTAAGGGAATCGGAAAATATTTCAGATCGCCAAACACCATCTCATAGGCATTGCGCAGCTTTTTGTACTCCACCGGCTTCACCTTCAAAAGGCGGTCTCTCCGGTGGTCTAAGGATTCCACGCCGGTCAAGTCATACTCGTGCTCAATCATCAGCGCCGTGAGGGCGTCCAAGTCCAGGGCCGGCTACTTTGCGATCAGCTCCCCGGTCTGAAGCTTTCGAAAGTCCTCCGTCTCCCAGGTGTATCCGTCCAACTGGTAGTATTCCGGGTTATCCACCAGGTAGTGGATCATCGTCGCGGAGAACACCGCCAGCAAAACGATCACCAGCAGAGGCAGCGCCCCCAGGCCAGATCCCCGCCCTAAACCGTATGGTTTTCTTTTCATCATATCACCTCCGTGGTACGGCATATATTGTATCAATTGCGGTTTATAAATAATCTTATTCGGTGGCCTATGAAAAAATCAATCTTTCGCTTCAGTTCCGTCATTGTCCTCATCCTGCTTTTGTGGAATCCGCCTCTGGCCTGCAAGGGCGCCGGAAACGGACTTATGCTGTGGGCCCAGGTGGTCCTTCCCACCCTCCTGCCCTTTATGATCTGTTCCAATGTCATCGTGGCGCTCAATGCCATCGGCCTTCTTACATACCCATTTCGCCCGCTGCTCACATCCTTCTTTCACTTGTCCGGCTCCGGCAGCTACGTGCTGGTGTCCGGCCTGCTGTGCGGCTATCCCATGGGAGCCAAAACCTGCAGCGAGTTCTTAAACGCCGGGAGCATCACCACGGAGGAGGCCCGTTATCTCCTCGCCATCTGCAACCACCCAAGCCCCATGTTCCTTCTGGGCTATGTCATGGCCATGCTGCCCGGAGGCTTTTCGCCTCTGCTCCTTATGCTGTCCATCTACCTTCCTATCCTCCCCATCGCCTGGGCCGCCAGACGCGTCTATCACGCCGGGGACGGAACCGGGAGTGCAAAACCGGCTCCCCGCGGCGACTGGTCCTTTGACGATATGCTGATGGGCTCCTTCGAGGTCATGGTCAAGATCGGCGGCTATATCATGCTCTTCTCCATCCTGGCCGCCTACTTAACGCTGCTCCCCTTAAAAAGCTCCGCCGTCAAGGCTGTGATCCTGGGCTTCGTGGAGATCACCACCGGTATACAGGTCATCTCCTCGGCCATCCCCGGAAGCAGCGCCGCCCTCTTTATCATCCTGTCGGCCGCATTTGGAGGAATGTCCGGCATATTCCAGGCAAAAAGCGTCCTCATCCGGTCCCAGGATGCCAAAAATGCCGGACTGTCCATCCGGCATTATGTGATCTGGAAAGGAATCCACGCGGCCCTCTCCGGTATTCTGTTTTTGCTTCTCAAATCCCTTCCGCTACTGGCCTGACTCCTGAGGATTCTCCTCCACGGCGCCCACCAGCTCGTTCCGGTTGGACGATACGATGTCATAGCTTGTCTGCATGGAATTCATAAACGCGTCAAATCTGCCCTGGGCGCCCTCCATGGAATGGGTAATGATGGTCTGAAGGCTCTTTAACATGTCGTCGGTGTACTTGATGGAGCCTTCCCGGATGTTGTTGGCGTCGTTCACTGCGCCGTCCAACACCTCCTGGGCCTGGACGTTTACCTGCTCCATGATGGCTGCCGCCTGGGCGGTGGCCTGCTCTATGATCTCGTTGGCCTGGGCATAGGCTTTCTGCATAATCTCGTGTTCATTGACCAGCTCATCGGTGTGGGCGGTAGCCTCAGCAAGTATGGTATCTGCCTGGGCGCGCGCCTCGGAAAGGATGGCATCCTGATTGCTGATAATCTTCTGGTACTGCTTGATCTCGTCGGGAATCCTAAGGCGCAGCTCCACCAAAAGCTCCTCTAACTCCTCTTTATTAACCAGAATCTTCGTGTTGGACAGAGGCTGGTATTTACAGCTATCTATGTACTCTTCGATCTCGCTGATCAGCTGTTCAATTCTGCTCATATGTTATCTCCTCACATTCTACTTGTTTTGACTGTCCCCAAACTTTTCCCTGACCTTTTCCGCCACCATAGGATGAAGGAACGGATCGATATTGCCGTGGAACATGGCGATCTCCTTCACGGTGCTGGAACTCAGATAAGAATATTTTAAATTTGTCGTCAAAAACAGGGTGTCCACCTCCGGGGCGATGACCCGGTTGGTCTGTGCCAGCTGGAGTTCGTATTCAAAATCCGTGATAGCCCGCAGTCCTCTGACGACGAACTGCGCCTGATTCTGACGTACAAAATCAATCAGCAGACCCCCAAAGGACTGTATCTCCACATTTGGCAAGCCCGCAGTAATTTCCTTTAACATATTAACACGTTCTTCCACAGAAAACAACGGCGATTTTGAATTATTATTCAAAACTCCTACGATCAGATGGTCCACCATTTTAGCGGAACGCTCGATGATGTCAAAATGTCCCAGTGTCACAGGATCAAAGCTTCCAGGGTATACAGCTTTTGTCATAATATTCTCCAATCCGCCGCGTCATATACGGCTCAGTCTAGTGAACTAGTTGTCAGGCTTTTCGGATAAACAGGTGCTCGTTGGTCTTATAGACCTTTGTCTTTTCCAGATAAAAGCCCAGTTCCTCCAGATAACCGGCATCGGTTCCCTTGGCGGCCTCCACGATGATGAGCGTATCCTCCCCGGCCATGGGCGAGGTGGATAAATATTCCAGAACCGTCCGCTCCAGTCCCAGCTTATACGGCGGGTCCATGAAGATAAAATCGAACACGAGGTCTTTGCCCTCCAGACGTCTTAATCCGGTTAACGCATCGCAGGCCATGACCATGGCCTTGTCGTCTAAATGGGTGAACGATAAGTTCTCCCGTATACACTCCACCGCCTTCTGATTCTGCTCGATAAACACCGCCTGCCTTGCTCCGCGGCTCAGGGCCTCGATCCCGATCCCTCCGCTGCCGGAAAACAGATCCAGAAAAGAGCAGTCCGCCAGCTCATACTGCAGCATATTAAACAGCGTCTCCTTGATCCTGTCGGTGGTGGGGCGGGTGTCCGGCCCCTCTATGGTTTTTAACGGCAAATGCCTGGCGCTTCCTGCAATTACTCTCATATCCTGACTCCGTTCTCTTTATTCTCGTGGACTCATTCCCTGTCCCAGGGGATATCCAGCGTCTCGCTGGTCTTATCTCTGAGCATGAGGTCCTCCACTGCAAGCTTTGCCGGTTTTCCCTCAAATAATACGGCGTTGACCTCCGTAATAATGGGCATGTTCACCTGATACTTCCCGGCCAAAGCCAGAGACGCCTTGGCGGAATAGACGCCCTCCACCACCATGTTGACCTCCTTCATGGCCTCCTCCATGGTGTAGCCCTTGCCGATGAGGATACCGGCCCGGCGGTTACGGCTGTGCATACTGGCGCAGGTTACGATCAAATCCCCGATGCCGGAAAGACCGCAGAACGTCTCGAACCGGCCGCCCATGACCGTACCCAGGCGGGCGATCTCCGCGATGCCTCTGGTGATCAGAGCCGCTTTGGTGTTGTCACCGTACCCTAAGCCGTCGGCGGTTCCGGCAGCCAGAGCGATGACATTTTTAAGCGCCGCCCCCAGCTCAATCCCTAAGATATCAGGGCTTGTATAGACGCGGAAGGCCCGGCTCATAAACAGATTCTGGATGTACTCCGCCGTTTTTTCGAGTGAGCTCCGACCACACAGGTGGTGGGAATCCCGCGGCTGACCTCCTCCGCATGGCTGGGGCCGGAAAGCACCGCCACATCCGCTATAGGAAGCTCATCCTCGATGATCTGGGATAAGGTCATCAGCGTGTTCTCCTCGATTCCCTTGGCCACATTGACGATGATCTGTCCGTCCCTGCAGAACTCTCCCATCCGCTTTGCCGTGGGTCTCACGAATACGGACGGCACGGCCAGAACGAGAACCTCCTTCTTATCCATGGCCTCGCCTAAGTCCGCGGTAAAGAAAAGCTCCTCCGGCAGCGCCACTCCCGGCAGATTCCGGTGTTCGTGTGTTTGTTTTAACTGTGTGATTTCATCTTCCAGAGCGGACCAGATGGTGATCCGGTGTCCGTTGTTATGTAATAAAAGCGCAAGTGCCGTACCCCAGGTTCCGGCTCCGATGATTCCTATATTTGCCATAACATAACCCCTTCTTTACTTGTTTTTTGATCCCCAGAGCTTATTCTCATTGCCGTGAAGAAGCCTGACGATGTTGGCCCGGTGCCTCCAGTAGGCCAGAGCGGTGATGACGGCGGCCACGCCGTAAAACTCCGGCAGGACGTTGGCGCCCAAGAGATATTCCCCATGGCTGCCAAACCAGATCATGCCGGCCAGAAAGATCGTCACGACGCACAGAGACCCCAGAGACACATACCTTGTGACCGCCACGATCAGAATAAACACCACCATACAGATGAGGGTGATCCTCCAGTCCGTGGAGAAGATCAGGCCCGCGGTGGAGGCGATCCCCTTTCCGCCCTTAAACCCTAAGTAAAACGGGAAGTTGTGGCCCAGGATGGTTCCCAGGGCGGTATAGAGAAGCAGCAGATACATGATCTCCGGCCGGTCGCGGAATAAAAACCGCACGCACATACAGGGGATCACCGTCTTTAAGAAATCCCCTATAAATACGATCAGCCCCGCCTTCTTGCCCAGAACCCGGAGGGCGTTGGTCGTCCCCGAGTTGCCGCTCCCGTACTTTCGGATGTCGATATGATTGATCTTGCCGTAGATATAACCGGTTTGAATCAAGCCGCAGAGATAGCCGGCCACTAAGCATATGATTCGTTCCATCTTACTGATCCTTTCCTTTTCGTTCTCTGATTAAGAATTTAAGAGCCGTTCCCCGGAATCCGAAGGAATCCCGAATCCGGTTCTCCAAGTATCGGGTGTAGGAGAAATGCATCAGTTCCTTGTCGTTTACAAAGATCACGAAGGTGGGCGGCTTCACCGCAACCTGGGTGATGTAATAAAGCTTTAAGCGCTTGCCCTTGTCCGACGGGGGCTGCTGCATGGCCACAGCCTCGGTCATGATCTCGTTGAGCACGCCGGTTGCTATACGCATAGTCTGGTTGGCGCGGACCATATCGATCAGCTCAAAGAGCTTGTTCAGCCTCTGCCCCGTCTCCGCGGAGATAAATACAAATTCCGCATAGGACATGTAGGCCAGGGTATCGCGAATCTTCTTCGTGTATTCGTAGATGGTCTTGTCGTTTTTCTCGATGGCATCCCATTTGTTTACGGCGATGATGATGCCCTTGCCCCGCTCGTGGGCGATTCCGGCGATCTTGGCGTCCTGCTCGGTGACTCCCTCGGTGGCGTCGATCACCATGATGACGATATCGGCCCGCTCCACGGCCGTCACGGTGCGGATGATGCTGTACCGCTCCAGTTCTTCCTTGATCTTACTCTTTCTGCGCAGACCGGCCGTGTCGATAAAGACGTATTCCGTCCCGTTGTGGACGATCTCCGTGTCCACGGCGTCCCTGGTGGTTCCGGCGATATCCGATACGATCACCCGGTTTTCTCCGGCCAGCTTGTTGATGATGGAGGACTTGCCCACATTGGGCTTGCCCACGATGGCGATGCGGGGGCGCTCATCCTCTTCCTCCTCGATCTGATCTAAGGAGAAATGCTTGGTCACCTCGTCCAGCAGGTCGCCGATTCCCAGTCTGGAAGCCGCCGACACCGGAACCGGATCACCGATTCCCAGGTTGTAGAACTCATAGACGTCGTTGCCAAACTTTTCGAAGCTGTCCACCTTGTTGACTGCCAGCACCACAGGCTTTTTGGACTTTCTCAGCATGTCGGCCACCTTGGAATCGGAATCCACAAGGCCCTGGCGCACATCCACGATGAAGATGATCACATCCGCGGTGCTGATGGCGATCTCCGCCTGCTCTCTCATCTGGGACAGGATCACATCGCTGCTGTCCGGCTCTATGCCTCCTGTGTCAATCAGTGTAAAATTCATATTCAGCCAGTTACAGTCCGCGTAGATCCTGTCTCTGGTGACGCCGGGGGTGTCCTTCACGATGGAGATGGTATCCCCTGCCAGTACATTAAACAGGGTGGACTTTCCTACGTTGGGACGTCCGACGATTGCGACGATTGGTTTACTCATATTTGATCTCCTTTAATTCGTAGCCCTCATAGGCTGCCGTGGTTTCCTCTGTTGGAGTTAGAATTGCGTTGACAAAATCTTGCCCGCTTGATTTTACAATATTAACCGGGACTTGTAAAGCGGTTTGTACATCCTCCCTGGTCACGTCGTCCAGAAATACCTCCTCGCCGCTGCGGAACATGCAGACGGGAAGAAGCAGACGGCCGCCCAAGGGCCTGCCCTTTAGCTGTTCGATCAGATCCTGGCCGGTGATCAGACCCGCCACGGTGATCTGTTCTCCGAAGAACCGGTTGACGATGGGGTAGAGATGAACGGTCCGGTTGGGATACTTCTCTCTCACCATGCCGATCAGCTGTTCGATGTAGCCTGCCGCCAGAAGACCGGTGGCGATGGATATCTCCTCCTGAGAGTCGTCTCCCTCCAGCTCTTTTAATGCCTCGGCCACCTCATCCCAGAGGAGCCGGATCATGCCGACGCCGTTTTCCAGCTGGATATAGCCGTCGTAGCGCTCCGCCTCCGGCAGCGGGCGCTCTGCCAGGATGTAGAACTCGTCGCTGGCATGGATGAAGTGGGTGCCGTGCTCCTCATAAAGCTTTTTCTGCCACAGCTCCACAATCTCCAGTGTGATCTCGGCGTCCTCCTTCGTCAGCGGCTCCAGCGGGTAGAGGCCGTCCCGGAACTTGGAGAGTCCCACAGGCACCACCGACACGCTCTCCATATGGGGAAGATAGCGGGATAAATCCCGGATGGTCCGCTCAAGCTCCTCCCTGTCGTTGACGCCCTTGCACAGCACAACCTGTCCGTTCATCGGAGTTCCCGCCTCGTAGAGACGGTCGAGCTTTGAAAGCGCCTCACCGGCGAACCGGTTGTTTAGCATCCGGCAGCGAAACTCCGGGTTGGTGGTCTGCACCGAGATATTGATGGGGGACAGCTTAAAGCGGATGATCCGGTCGATGTCCTTGTCGCTCATGTTGGTCAGCGTGATATAATTGCCCTGCAGAAAGGAGAGACGGGAATCGTCGTCCTTAAAATACAGCGTCTCCCTCATGCCGGGAGGCATCTGGTCGATAAAACAGAAGATACACTTGTTCCGGCAGGACCGGTAATCGCTCATGAGTCCATTTTCAAACGTAATACCCAGATCCTGATATTCATTCTCGATATCCAGCTCCCACTCCTCGCCGTCGGCCTTTCGCACCACCATCAGGATGGATTCGCTGTTGATCTCATATTCGTAGTCGAAGATATCTTCGATCTCCCGGCCGTTTATCGTGAGCAGGCGGTCTCCCGGTTCCAGCTCCAGCTCATCTGCTATGGAGCCGGCGTCCACCTGGCGGATTAAATGTCCTTTTATGGCCATAATGGTAATATCCCTCTCTAAAAAAAAATAATACTTTTATCATAACAACAATATCCTGCTTTGTAAAGGAAGCAGTTTTTGTTTTTTTTGATGAAATACCCGTGAATCTATTGACGGCAAACGTCGATAAATGGTATAAAAAGCGTATAACATCTTTACAGGCGCTCCTTGCCTGTCAATGGAGGATTAAACAACATGTCTAATCAATATGTATTCAATGATTCCCTTCCGATAGCCCCTTTAAAGCTGGCCGCCTTGGACAGCTGCGGGGAGTTAGCACAAAAAGTGAATGATTACATTGTCAGCTTCCGCAGAAATGACGCGGAGGAATTAAAGGCCCGCAAGCAGGATCTGCGCTACCGCGGCTATGATGTGGATTCTTACCTGCTGGATTTTATATGCCCCAGATTTGGGACCGGTGAATCCAAGGCGCTGATCCGCGAGTCTGTCCGCGGCGCCGATATCTACGCCATGGTGGACGTGACGAACTACAGCCTCACCTACACGGTCAACGGCTACACCAACCACATGTCGCCGGATGATCACTATCAGGATTTGAAGCGGGTGATCGGCGCGTCCATCGCCACAGCTCACCGGGTAACGGTGGTCATGCCATTCTTATACGAGGGAAGACAGCACAAGAGAAGCAAGCGGGAGTCCTTGGACTGCGCCATGGCTTTGGAGGAGCTGGTGCGCATGGGTGTTCAGGACATCATCACCTTCGATGCCCACGATCCCCGGGTGCAGAACGCCATCCCCCTAAACGGCTTTGACAACTTTATGCCCACCTACCAGTTTGTGAAGGCCCTGTTCCAGCACGATCACTCCTTAAAGATCGACAAGGATCACTTGATGATCATCAGCCCCGACGAGGGAGCCATGGACCGCGCCGTCTATCTGGCCAACAATCTAAGCGTCGATATGGGCATGTTCTACAAGCGGAGAGACTACTCCAAGGTGATCAACGGCAGAAACCCCATCGTCGCCCACGAATTCTTAGGCTCATCCGTGGAGGACAAGACCGTGCTCATCATCGACGATATGATCTCCTCCGGCGAGAGTATGCTGGACACCGCCAAGGAACTGAAGGAGCGGAAAGCCAAAAAGGTCATCATCTGCTGCACCTTCGGCCTCTTCACCAACGGTCTGGAGAAATTTGACGAATTTTACGCCAAGGGCTACATCGACTACGTGGTGACCACCAACTTAAACTACCGCACCCCCGAGTTACTCAACCGGGAATGGTATTTGGAGGCCGATATGAGCAAATACCTGGCAGCGATTATCAATTCCTTAAACCACGACGTATCGATCGGCAAGGTGCTCTCTCCCACCCAGAAGATTCAAAAGCTGGTCCAGAGATACCACGCGGACGGATACGACTATTATCAGACTATCCATTAATGTTTCTCATATAGAACAAAGCGGCCCGTCAGACAGTACCATTCTGGCGGGCTTTTTCTATTTAGGATTCCTTCAGTGAAAGAAACGCTCCGAGATTCCCCCGCTCATCCCCTGTGGTTCTGTGGGAGAACAGGTAGTCGGGGTTGCAGTGGGTGCAGATGTCGGTGGTATGAATCCGGTCCAGAAGCACTCCGGCCTCCTCAAAGACCAGGCGGTTGGCTTTCCATAGATCCAGCTGATACTTGCCGTTCCCCTTGTCAAAGAGCAGCTCCTCCCAGAATTCTTTACGAAATGCCTTTCGAAAGCATTCCGCGACCTCCTCCCTCACCTCATAGCAGTCCTGGCAGATGCTGGGGCCGATACACACGATCAGATTCTCAGGCCGGGTCCCGTAGGCTCTGCCCATGGCCTGAACGGTGACCTGTCCCATACGGTTTACCGTCCCTCTCCAGCCGGAGTGACTCAGACCGATGGCGCGGTTTACCGGGTCCACGAGGTAGAGGGGAACGCAGTCGGCGTAGAAGGTGACCAGGGTGATCCCCGGCACATTGGTGATCAGACCGTCCACCTCCCGGTAGTCCCGCTCTCTCACCACGCCCTTTCCGGCATCCTCCTCCGTCACGGTTCTCACGTTGGTGGTGTGGGTCTGATGGCTCAGCACCATCCGGGTGTGGTCCACTTCCATGGCCGCCGCCATACGCCTGTAGTTTTCCAGCACATGGTCAGGATTGTCCCCTCTGGTAAAGCTTAGGTTCATCGTGGCATATATCCCCTCGCTGACGCCTCCCATCCGCGTGGAGAAGGCGTGGGCCACGATTCCCGTCTCAGTAAGCGCGGGAAACTGAAAAATCGGAACCCCCTCCGGTTCCAGATATGCTAAAGGCTCCTGGCTCTCTTTTCTGACCCAGGTAATCTGTCTGCTGTCCATATCGTCTTCCCCTTTCTAGTGTACTAAAACGCATCCCGTATCAATCGAATCTCCTCCCCCAGGATGGAGACCACGTCAAACCGGCAGGGAGTGTCCTCGCCGTATCCGTGGCTGTAGAGATAGTACAGGGCCGTCTGTCTGATTCTGTTCTGCTTTAATTCGTTGACCGCTAAAGCCGGATCGCCGGCCCCCTCATCCCTTCGGTACTTGACCTCGATAAACACCAGGTAGCGGCCTTCCCGCCCCACTAAGTCGATCTCCCCCTGACGGCAGCGGAAATTCTTCTGCAGAATCGTGTATCCATTCTTGATTAAATAGGCAGCCGCTGTGTCCTCATAGCGGCTGCCCACCTGTCTTTTGTTCATCATTGCTTCTGGCTCCTAAACGAAGTTTTTGATAAAGGAGCGCCTATGTATAGGGCAGGGACCGTGCTCCCTGATAGCCTGGATGTGGGCGGCTGTGCCGTAGCCCTTGTGCTTTGCAAAGCCGTACTCCGGGAACAGCTGGTCATATTCCACCATCATGTGATCCCTGGACACCTTGGCAAGGATGCTGGCCGCCGCGATGGACACGCTCTTGGCATCCCCCTTGACGATGGGCACCTGGGGGATGGGGACTCCCGGTATGGTGACTGCGTCGTTTAACAGTACATCCGGCGTCACCGTCAGCTCCGACAGCGCCAGCCGCATGGCCTCGTAGGTGGCCTGGAGGATATTGATCTCGTCGATCCGCTCCGGGCTCACGAACCCTACGCCAAAGCACACGGCCTTCTCCTGAATCTCTGAGTATAACTCCTCCCTCCGCTTCTCGGAGAGCTTCTTGGAGTCGTTTAAATACAGAATCTGACAGTCCTTTGGCAGGACCACGGCTCCCGCGGCCACAGGGCCCGCTAATGGCCCCCGTCCCGCCTCGTCGATCCCGCAGATCCAGGCCGCCGTCTCGTACTGGTTCTCAAAGGCTCTCATGGCCTCCAAGCGCTCCAGCTCCTTCTGCAATCGTTCTTCACTCATCTTTCTGCTCATCGTGTATCTCTCCGCCTTTTTCTTTTGTCCTGATGGACGGTGGAAACTCCAGTGTGATCCTTCCCAGCTTCCCGCTTCTGAAATCGTCCAAAAACAGGTTCGCCGCCTTGGATAAATCCAGCTCCCCGCCCTTTAACAGGCAGGCCCGTACCTTGGCGATCTGCTCCAGAGTCTCAAAGGGCTCCTTTAACTCCGCCTGATACCGCTCCGTCAGCGAATCCGGGTAATGCTTCTTTAAGAATTTAATCAGCTCCAGGGCCAGTTCATCCTTGTTTAGGATCTCATCGTTGATGGAGCCGATAAACGCCAGCTTTAACCCCACCGCCTGGTCCTCGAATCTGGGCCAGAGTATCCCGGGGGTATCTAAAAGCTCCAGGTTTTTGTTCAGGCGTATCCACTGGTTGCCCTTGGTGACGCCGGGCTTGTTGCCGGTCTTGGTACACGCCTTTCCTGCAAATGAGTTAATAAATGTGGACTTACCCACATTTGGGATCCCTACCACCATGGCACGGACGGGGCGGTTTAGGATACCCCTTCTTCTGTCCCGCTCGATCTTCTCCTTGCACGCCTCCTGGACCACCGGCTGAATCTGTTTTAATCCGTTGCCGTTTCTGGCATTGACCTTCACCACAAAGCAGCCCTGGGAGCGAAACCAGTCCGCCCAAAGCTCATTCTGCCTGTCGTTGGCTAAATCCGACTTGTTTAAGAGGATCAGCCTCGCCTTTCCCGCGCCCAGCTCGTCGATGTCCGGATTCCGGCTGCTGAGGGGCACTCTGGCGTCCACAAGCTCTATAATCAAATCAATCAGTTTGATATCTTCCTTCATGGCACGTTTGGCTTTCGTCATGTGCCCCGGATACCATTGTATATTCATAAATCTCTCCTTCCCGGCCGTCAGTCTCCCGAGCCGATCAGTTCTATGTCAATCAGCGGATAGATCCGCAGCCAGACCCGGCCGAGAATCTGATCTCTTCTCACATTTCCAATGTTGGCAAAACGGCTGTCCTCGCTGCTGTCCCGGTTGTCCCCCAGGAGAAAATACTCCTGATCTCCCAGCTGAACCGGTTTGTCCGCCAGACCTGTCAGGGAAACCTGGCCTAAGTCGCCCTCCGCCTCCAAAAGCTCGTCATTGATGTAGATCCGGCCGCCCTTGATCTGGACCACCTCTCCCGGCAGGCCGATGACCCGCTTGACGTTGGCCTTGTGGTCATCCCGCTCAAACACGACGACGTCGAACCGTTTCGGGCTGGAAAAGTCGTATGTCAGGCGGTTCATCAGCACCACATCCTCCGACTGAAGCAGAGGAAGCATGGAGTGGCCCGCTATGGGGATCTGAGTTCCAAATGCATAGACCGTAAACCAGGCGAAGGCGATCACCACGATCACGTCCACAGCCCAGTTGACAATACGGCGGAGCAGATTTGTTTCTTCCTTATGATAAAATTCCAATCAACACACCAACCCTGTCTTATAAGAAAAAGGCTGTCGCTTTTCCTGCAACAGCCTGTCTTTCCTGTTTCCGAATTACTTTACTAATTCTTTCACCTTAGCAGCTTTACCGACTCTGTCTCTTAAGTAGAACAGTTTCGCTCTTCTGACTTTACCTCTTCTGACTACTTCTACGTTCTCTACGGACGGAGAATGTAACGGCCAGGTCTTCTCAACGCCGATACCGTTGGAATTCTTTCTGACGGTAAAGGTCTCTCTTGCTCCACCATTCTGTCTCTTGATTACGGTTCCCTCGAAAATCTGGATTCTCTCACGGGTACCCTCTTTGATCTTGTTGTACACCTTAACGGTATCTCCAACCTTGAATTCCGGCACTTTGTCTTTTAACTGTGCTGCCTCAATACTTTTAATAATATCGTTCATCGTATGAACCTCCTTGAATATTTTGATGTTCTTAATACTCGTATCAAACTCGTAACAGAGGACCATCTCTTTGCACAACGTCTTATTCTATCATAAAGCTTTCCCGATTGCAAGCCTTTTATTCCTGGTTTTCCAACAATTTCCGCAGAAATTCCTGTTCTTTTTTGGATAACTTGGCGCCCTCCAGCAGATCGGGCCTGCGCTCCAGCGTTCTGATGATGGACTGCTGTCTTCTCCAGGTTTCTATGTTTAGATGATGGCCGGACAAGAGGACCTCGGGAACCCTTCTGTCTATAAAAACCTCCGGCCTGGTATACTGGGGATATTCCAGCAGGTTGTCGTGAAAGGACTCAAACTCCGCGGACACGTCATTGTTCAGCACACCGGGAACCAGGCGCGAGATACAGTCGATCATCACCATGGCCGGAAGCTCGCCGCCGGTCAGCACGTAGTCGCCGATGGAGAGATAGTCGGTAACCACCATCTCCAGCACTCTCTCGTCAATCCCCTCATAGTGGCCGCAGAGAAAGACCAAATCCTCCTCCTTCGACAGCTCCTCGGCGATGGTCTGGTTGAACACCCGGCCCTGGGGGGTCATGTAGAGGACTCTGGGACGGCGCCCGGTCTTCCTGCATAAATCCTCGTAGGCGTCGTAGATCGGCTCCGCCTGCATCACCATGCCTGCTCCGCCGCCGTAGGGGGCGTCATCCACGTGTTTGTGCTTTTCCTTGGAATAATCCCGGATATTTACCGCATTGACGGATATGAGGCCGTTCTGGACCGCTCTGCCGGTGATGCTGGTGTTCAGTCCGTCCACGATCATCTCCGGAAATAATGTCAGTACATGAAAATTCATCGTTTTTCCTTCCTCACTCCAGCCTAGTCCAGAAGTCCCAGCATGATATGGACCAGGACCGTGCCCTCATCCAGCTTCACGTCCAGCACACACTGGGAGATCACGGGGAGCAGCACCTCCCTGCCGTCCGCCGTCTCCACCACATAGACGTCATTGGCTCCCGTCTTCATCACATCCACAAGGGTTCCCAAGGTTTCGCCCTCGTCCGTCACAACCGTCAGTCCGATGAGGTCCACGATAAAATTCTCGCCTTCCTCCAGCTCCACGGCGTTCTCTCTGGTGACCAGGAGATCCTTGCCCTTGTATTTTTCGATATCATTGATATTGTCATAGCCCTTGAACTTTAAGATTACCATGTTCTTAAAGAACTTCACGCCCTGAACCTCCAGCGGGATCAGCTCTTTTCCTGTGTCCAAAACCACAGTCTTCAGATCACGAAATCGGTTCACATCGTCGGTGGTCGGATATACCTTGACCTCTCCCCTTACCCCATGGGTGGAGGAGATCACGCCGACCCGCAGCATAGTCTCTTTCATCAAATGTTCCTCTCTCATGGATCACTACCCTATGATAAATGAAAAGCGGAGGTATTTGCGCCAACCGGTACAAATCCTCCGTCTCATCCGACAGTTATTGTATCTCTACAATGACTTTTTTGTCTTCCTTTGAAGCCGCTGCCTTCACTACAGAGCGGATTGCCTTGGCGATTCTGCCCTACTTGCCGATCACCTTGCCCATGTCGGAGGGTGAAACGGTCAGCTCGATGACGATATCGTCACCCTTTTGTGCTTCTGTGACAACCACGTCGTCCGGATTATCAACGAGTGCTTTTGCAATCACTTCAACTAATTCTTTCATTCCATTCACCTCTTGGAATACTCACAGCAGGACTGTTCATTACTGGATGCCGGCGATCTTTAAAAGCTTTCCTACGGTCTCGGTAGGCTGTGCACCTGTTGCTAACCACTTCTTAGCGGACTCCTCGTTGAACTTGATTACGCTCGGATCGGTGTTCGGATCATAGTAACCAACTTCCTCGATGAACTTGCCGTCTCTCGGGGATCTGGAATCTGCAACTACGATTCTATAGAAAGGAGCCTTCTTCTGTCCCATTCTTTTTAATCTCATCTTTACTGCCATGTAAATTCACCTCCTTGGTTTTATACTAATATATAGACAATGTAGAATACTGCTTTGCTAACGCTTTAGTGGGTTAAAACGGTCTCTTGAACTTACCCATCAGGCCGCCAAGACCACCCTTACCCTTGCCTCCCATCATGCCGGGAAGCTGTTTCATCATCTTTTTCATCTGGTCAAACTGTTTGACAATGCGGTTGACCTCGCTGATATCCACGCCGGCGCCCTTTGCGATTCTCTGTTTTCTGGAGACATTCATCAGTGCCGGGTTGGCCCGCTCGTCGGGGGTCATGGAAAGGATAATCGCCTCCACGCGGTCCATCGCCTTCTCGTCGATATCGCCTGCGTTAATCTGATTCATGCCGGGCATCATGCTCATGATGCCGGCCAGACCGCCCATCTTCTTGATCTGCTTCATCTGGTCCATAAAGTCGTTGTAATCGAACTCCGCCTTCCGAAGCTTCTGGCTCAGGGCCTTGGCTTTCTCCTCGTCAACCTCTAACTCCGCTTTCTCAATCAGGGAAAGGATATCTCCCATCCCTAAGATTCTGGAAGCCATGCGGTCGGGGTAAAACTGCTCCAGATCGGAGAGCTTTTCGCCCATACCAATATATAGAATCGGCTTTCCGGTTACGGCACGGATGGACAGCGCCGCTCCGCCTCTCGTATCGCCATCCAACTTGGTTAAGATGACTCCGTCAATTCCGATCTTTTCATGAAACATCCCTGCCACGTTGACCGCGTCCTGACCGGTCATGGCGTCCACCACCAACAGTGTCTGGGTGACGTCCACCGCTTCCTTGATCTCGATCAGCTCGTTCATCATGTCCTCATCGATGTGAAGACGTCCCGCGGTATCCAGGATCACGACGTTGTAGCCGTTTTTGTCGGCGTGCTCGACGGCAGCCTTCGCGATGTTGACCGGCTTTTGCTTGTCTCCCATGGAGAATACCGGCACTCCCTGCTTCTCCCCGTTGATCTGCAGCTGCTGGATCGCAGCCGGGCGGTAGATATCACAGGCGGCCAGCACGGGCTTTCTGCCCTTGGCCTTTAACTTACCGGCGATCTTCGCCGTCGTCGTGGTTTTACCGGCGCCCTGGAGACCAGCCATCATAATGACGGTAATCTCGTTAGAGGGCTTTAATGCGATCTCCGTGGTATCGGAGCCCATTAAGTTGACCAGCTCTTCATTTACAATCTTAATCACCATCTGACCCGGTGTCAGGCTGTTTAACACATCCTGTCCTATGGCCCGTTCCTGTACGGAACTGATGAACTGTTTGACTACTTTAAAACTGACATCGGCTTCCAACAGGGCCATCTTGACTTCTTTCAGCGCCGCCTTGACGTCCGCCTCGGAAAGCCGCCCCTTGCCTCTCAAATTCTTAAATATGTTCTGAAGTTTATCGGATAAGCTTTCAAAAGCCATCTGCTGTCCTCCGCCTTCTATAGCTCGATGATCTCGCCTGAAATCCGTTCAATCCGGTGTATCAGCTCCATGTCCTTCGAAGCGATATACTCCTTCGTCAGCTTCTGGATCTCCTCCACCATCTGTCTGGTCTTCATGAATTTTTCTACCAGATGCAGCTTTTCCTCATACTCACTCAGGATCCTGTCGCACCGCCTCACCAGATCATGCACACCCTGACGGCTGATCCCCAACTCCGCAGCAATCTCACTGAGCGAAAAGTCATTAAAAACCACATCCTCATAAATCCGCTTCTGGTGATCGGTTAAAAGTTCACCATAAAAATCATATAACAAACCCTGTTCCACAATCTTTTCCATCACAATCACCTGAGCTATCATACAATACTTCCCGGACGGTGTCAAGTGTTTTTTCTTGACACTGTCCGAAAATTTATTTTTTTATTTTTCCACCAGCATCCAGATCAGACTCACATCCCCATCACTGTCGTTAAAGCTGCTGTGGAGCTCTCCTGCGGGGATTAAGCCGGACATGCCGGCGGTCATCTCGTGGACTTCTCCGGCGATGCGGCATTTGATGGTGCCGGAGAGGATGTAGGAGTATTTGTCGCCGGTGTGGGCGGCTTCCGGGACTACGGTGCCTGGGGGGGAAGACGGCGTGGCCCATGGAGACTTTGGTTCCTGGAATCACGGCCTCGCCGAAGAGATCGGTCATGACGACTCCGTCGGCGCGGGTTACGCTGCCCGCCTGCTTCATATCTCTGACGATCATAAGTTTGCCTCCCTTTCTTTAGTCAGGCCCTGTACCTCAAAGGTTTCCTCGTCTACCAGCACGCCGTAGTCGTCTCTGGCCTGGGCAGCGGTGATGTAGCCGTTTTTTACGTCCCAGGCAACCTTAGCCGGCTCCCGCTTGAAGGGATCGCCATAGCCGCCGCCTGTGCAGGTCACCATGTAGGCCACATCGCCCTTGTTTAAAACCTTTCTGGCCACGATTCCCATGGGGCCTTCCACGGTTTTGTCGGCGCGGTGGAACTCGAAGTAGTTGTAGGAGCCGTCTTTTCCTCCGGCCGCTCCCCAGGCCGGGAACTTGTTTCTGCCGAAGGACGCGGTAAAGAGCTGGCCGTCCGTCATGGCGCGGTAGGCCCGGACGGCTCCGCTGCCGCCGCGGTACTCTCCTGCTCCCGTTCCGTCGGTGTGAAGGTTATACTCGTCGATCATGATCCCGTAGCGGCTCTCCGCCATCTCCACGGGCACGTTGTAGGTCTCGCCGTCTCCGACACAGAACTGGCCCACTTCCCCGTCTTTGCCTCTGCTGGCTCCCCAGCCGCCGCCGGTGGGCTCCGCGATCAGGAACGGCTCGCCGTCCCCCTGCCTGGTTCCGGCCAGTACCACGGAACAGACGGAAAGCATGTGTCCGGCGCCTAAGGACTCCGGGAACACCGGGGCCAGTGCCTTCCACACCACGTCCGCCGAGTAGATCATGCTCTCAAAATAACAGGAGGTGGGCGCAGGCGCGTGGCAGCGCAGCACGGAGCCGTCCTCCGCGATGATCCTCATGGGCTTAAACACGCCGTCATTGACTGCCAGCTCCGGCCCCAGGATCGACATGTAAATCACCTTGACTCCGGCGCACAGAGAGCTGTAGCCTGTGTTAATAGGGCTTGCCACCTGAGGACTGCTGCCGGTAAAGTCGGCGATGAACTCGTCGTCGGTGATGGTGATCTTGACACGGATCTTCACCAGATTGCCGTAGCCGTCGTCGTCCATATACTCTTCCATCTCCCAGGTGCCGTTTGTCAGCTCCTTTAACTTCTTATAGGAAACGAGAGCTCCCTGCTCCAGCAGACGGACCATGGATTCCTTTACGATCTCCACCGTGTATTTGTCGCACAGCTCTGTGATCCGCTTATAGCCGGTGCACAGAGATGCGATCTGTCCCCACATGTCGCCCTCGGACGTGTCGGGAAAGCGGACATTGGCCTTGATCATGTCCACCAGTGGCTGACAGATCGTGCCTCCGTCCATCAGCTTTACCGCCGGGAAACGGAGTCCCTCCTGGTACACGTCCTGGGAGTCGGTGGTGAAGGACCCCGCCGCCATGCCTCCCACGTCGGACCAGTGAGCCTTGTTGCCCACAAAGGCGATCACCTCGTCCCCGTAGAATACCGGCATCACCATGCCGATATCGGAGAGATGTGTGCCGCCGCCCATGTAGGGATCGTTGATGATAAACACGTCGCCGGGCTTCATGTTTTCTCTGCCGAATTTGTGCAAGGTCTCCTGGATCATGGGGGAGATCAGCCCGATAAAGCCGCAGGCGCCGTTCCCCTGGGTCAGCAGATTCCCGTTCATGTCCGCAATACCGCTGGCATAGTCCAGCGTCTCATAGATAATCGGACTCATGGAGGTTCTCGCAAACGCATAGAATACCTCGTTGCTCACCGCAATCAGGGAGTCCTTTACAATGTCCAGTGTTACCGGATCGATCATCATATTATTCATAGCCTACACCCCCGTCTCTATCATCAAATTGCCGTAGCAGTCCACGGATATCTTCTGGCCTACGGGAAAGGCGGAACCGAGCCCACCACCACCGACGCCTGTCTGCTGACCGGACGGCTGTCCCCGGAGAACTTTGACAATGATGTGGATATGGACCAGGTGCGCCGCGTGATCCAGGAGAAGATCGGAGATCCCCTGGGCATGGATGCAGAGCAGGCGGCTATGAGCATCCTCCGGGTGGCGGATTCCAACATGTTTAACGCGTTAAAGCTGATCTCCGTCCGCCGGGGATACGACCCCAGAGAC
>Ga0192243_10136_pt1 | contig 28490 bp, 27 predicted proteins | sample Koala_Koa27_K3_FD_131233 | JGI IMG/M metagenome (GOLD analysis project Ga0192243, IMG submission 131233) | Enriched cells from koala feces incubated with labeled cellulose particles, San Francisco Zoo, California, United States - Koala_Koa2-7_K3 ... | reverse complement strand
TGCGACATAAAGATTGATCCCGACGGGAGGAGTGACAAAACCGATGGCAAGGTTGACGACCATCATGATGCCGAAATGAACCGGGTCCATACCGAACTTTTGCATAATCGGGAGGAAGATAGGCGTCAAAATCAGAATTGCCGGACTGGTGTCTATAATCATGCCGACAAACAGGAGGAAGAAATTTATGACAAGGAGCAAGGCAACCTTGTTGGTGAAAACGATGGTCAGATACGAAGCGACCTGCTGTGGCGCCTGCAACATTGTCAGTACCCGGCCGAATGCGGTGGCGGTGCCGAGGATGAGGAGGAGCGGCGCATACGTTTCGACGGCATGCACAAGGACGGGATATATATCCTTGAACTTCAGGGAACGGTATACGAAAAGACAGATGATAAATGCATAAAGAACAGAAATGACCGCCGCTTCAGTGGGTGTGACAATTCCGCCGTATATACCGCCAAGAATGATGACCGGCGACAGCAGCGCCCAGATGGAATCCTGTAAGACTTTCCAGAAACCTTTTGCCCGGAGCGCATCGACGCTCGCGTTGATCTTTTCTTTATCCTCACCGTGGGTTTTACAGTAGTACCAGGCGTAAATCATCAGGCAGGCGCCAATGAGGAGTCCGGGAATAATCCCGGCGATGAACATTGCGCCGACGGAAACATTGGACGTCATACTGTAAATAATAAATGGGATGGACGGCGGAATAATGACGCCGAGACCGCCTGAAATGGCCAGAAGCGATGCGCAAAACCCGAGATCATAGCCAAGCGACACCAGGAGCGGTACAGTCATGGCGCCGACTGCTGCTGTGGTGGCGGGAGCCGATCCGGAAATGGCGCCGTAGAACAGGCAGGTACAGACAACCGCACAGGGCATGCCGCCGGTAACCTTGCCGATAAAGAAGGTAAAAACGTTGAAAAGCTTTTCCGATACGCCACCGCGAGCCATGAGAATGCCGGACAGGACAAACATGGGGACAGCGAGCAGCGGCGTACTGTCCACCGCGCCCAATACTTGCCGGAGCAACCATCCGGCATTGGCCGGGAACCCTGGTTGAAAAAGATGCGGAACCAGCGCGGACATGAACAGGACGACGCCCACCGGTATGGTTATGACCAGGGCGACAACCATGGTGAGGAATACTTTACCCAGCATATTCTTCCTCCTGCGGCAGTATTTCGTCGTTTTCTATGACGGAAAAAGTCCGAACCTTGTCGATGATAAGCTGGACAAGGCGAACAACCGCCAGGATGAAACCGATGACGGTGGAAGCGTAGACCCACTTCAGGGAAATCCCCAGGGTGGCACTGGTCTGCTTCATGTTCCATACCAGTTGGAAAGCGACTTTGGACATATAAATAAAGAACGCCAGCATGGAAATTTGCGCCAATAGCATCATCGGATTCTTGAGCGGCCGAGGAAGAAGCATGAGCGCCAGGTCCAGCTTCATGGCGGATTTTTTGCGAAGCGTCAGGCTGATACTGAGAAACACGGACCAGACAAAAAAGTACCGCGTCACCTCTTCCGACCACGACAGGGTTTGTCCCATCACCCGACGCATAAAGACCTGGGTGAGCATGAGGACGCACATTAGGACGAGAAGCGCGACCATGATCACCGTCTCCGCGTGCTTGTCCAGCCACTTCAAAGTTCGCATCATTTCCCCTTTCACTCCTTGAATCCGTCTTATTTTTTGGCAGCGTTGAAGAATTCCTCCAGCCAGCGTTCAATACCCACCATGCACGCGACGAGGGTGTCATTGACCGGGGTAGGCACGCCCGCCTCCTTCCCGAAACGAACCACCGCGCCATTTATGAATCGTATTTCCGAACGCTTCCCCGCCTCCACTCCCTGAAGCATTGACGGTTTGAAAAGATAAGGGAGGCTCTGGTTGGCCTTTTGCCAAGCGTCTTCGGGATCTTCCGAGGCGAGACGAACGCCCAACGCTTTCGCCGTGGCGATGCCTTCCTTCACTGCTTCGATGGCGCAGTCATGGAGTTCCGGTATCTCATAGAGCGGGCCATAGGGAAGTCGGGTGATACTGGTCAGGGCGCCGGTGGCCACATTGATGAGAAGTTTGTCCCACATCAATCCACGGATGTTGTCGCTGACATGACACTCAAGCCCGGAAGCGTTCATGACCTCGGCGACCTGTTTTATCCGCCGGGTGACGGTGCCGTCCATCTCACCTATGTACGACTCTTTTCCCGTGACGTTGGCAGCCACTGTACCGGGAGCGAGAAGTGAGCCGCCGGCGTAGGTCCTGCCGCAGATGAGATGTTTCTTGTCGATGACTTCGAGCATTTCCTCTTCGTTCCCGAGGCCGTTCTGCAAGGATAACACCATGGTATCGTCACTGATGAGAGACGTGGCGGAGGCTATCGCTTCCTTGGTGGCAAAGGATTTGACGAAAACAATTATCAGGTCCATGATTCCCAAATCCTGACAACTGGTCTGAGCCTTTACCGGAATCTTTTTTTCTATTTCTCCAATGCGCATTGTCAGGCCGTTAACGCGCATGGCATCGACATGCTCTTGCCAGGTATCGACAAACGCCACATCCTCACCGTGGGCCGCCAGCATGCCGCCGATGCTGCATCCCATCGCTCCGGCGCCCAACATGCAAATCTTCATCAGATGTCCTTTCCTGGATTATTTATGGTTGAGCCCGGCCTTTCCGAATATCCGGACGAGTTCGGGAATATCCTGGTAATATCCGTCGATGAAATCGCCGTTTTCGGGACGAAGAACATTTTCCAGGGAAATATAGCCGGCATATTTATCGCGTCGCAGGGCGTCGGCCAAATCAGTGAGGTAAGGCGCCATCATACCGGTGCCGATGCGGCGGAAATCGACTTCAGATTTGACCGGATCTATTTTGGCGTCTTTTATGTGAATATGGCCGATGATGTCGCGGACGCTCTCGTACACCTCGATTGTGGGAAATTCGTGATAGTAAAGCGCATTGCACGGGTCCCAGAGCAGTTTGATCCGTTTTGATCCGAGTTCATCCACCATCTTTCTCGTGAGGAAGGCTGATGTAATCATGGCGTTGAAGCCGTTTTCAACCAGGATGTCTATTTTCTCATCCTCGGCGAGGCGGACGATCGGCTCGAAAAGCTTGAGAAACTTTCCCCATGCCGTATTGCCGCCGGCGTTCCACTTGTCCGCACCGTGAAAACCCCAGGTGACGATGGCCTTGGTAAAGACCATTGACCGCACCATCCCGACGCCAAGCGCCCTCGCCTGGGCGATGCCATTCTTCAGGAGATCCATATGCTTCCGGTACGTATCATCCCCCACCTCGACCGCTCCCACCGGAACACCCGCAAACGCGTGGGTTGTCACTATGATTGGGGTAATGCCGTACTTGTCGCAGAGAGATTTCCATTGCTCAGCGTCTTCCACCGACAAGCATTCCACCGGGGTGTTGTTGACGTTTTGGATCTCGATGTATTTGATACCGGTTTCCTTCAGCACCTTGCAGCACGTTTCAAAGTCACTGCTTATGCCGTTATTTATTACCGAAATTTTCATGATTCCGTTTCCTTTCTCTTTTGACTGAAAATAAAGGTATCATGCGACGGTGCGTCACCGCTCCCCGCGCGGTGACGGCGGGAAGGAAGACGGAGGCTGAATTAAATGGGGGAAGAGAAGGCGAGCGTCGCCTTACCGAAACGTCAAGGAGTTTTGGGGCCGCTTACCGTAGAGACGTGGATACCCGATTGGAGCACCCCAGAGAATGGCCCGATAGCTTGTTGTATACGTATGCATTGCAGACGGTAAAAAAATGCACTCGCAATGCATACGTACACATTACCCGAAAATCCTCGCTAGTCAAGTATGAATTATTAAATTTGCACGAACTTTCTTACCACTTAACCCTTCACGGGCATGGTGGTGTCCCGATGGACTAGGCGTGGTTTATAACTTGTCTTGTATCCCGTAATATCCCTGCCTTCAATCATGTCCCGGAGAAGTTTGCAGCCGTTTGGCACCATTTCCTCTATCGCCACATGCAAGGTTGAGAGATGCGGCCGAATCCAGGTGGAGAGGGGTATGTCGTCCAAGCCGATGAGTTGAACCTGTTCGGGGACATCGATGTCCGCCTCACGGAATGCATTGAGCATGCCGAGCGCAATTATGTCGTTATAGGCGAAAATGGCCAGCTTGCGTTTTTTCATGGTTGAAAGTAGCTTCAGTGCCGTTTCGTACCCGGAGTCAAAAGTCATAAGACAGGAATGCACGTTTTTCTCCGATAGAACACGTCCGTGCTCATGCAGTCCTTTACGGAGGCCGCGGATTCTCCGGGAGTTTTCCATTTCTTCGCCTTCAAAACCGACATAAACCACGTCATATTCAGAAAAAGTGCCATAGAAACGGCCCACCAACCGGCCGCCATACTCAATGTCGGAGTAACTGGAATACGGAGCCTCGTTTTTCTGCCTAGCCATGAGCATCGGGACGCAGGGAAAATTCAGGTTCTTTATGAGATTCGTCTCATGCTCGGAGAGGACGGCGCGAACGGTAATCAGGCCGTCCACTTTCCGCTTGCGAATGACGCGTTCGAAAACAGAGCCGCCATCGGTATCGTAATCGTAAACTATCATGACGTCGTAATCGTATTTAATAAGTTCGCGTTGGAGAGAATCATACAGGTGTGCCAGCATGGGAGTGCCGGTCATGCCTTGAAAATACTTTGAAAAAAGGACCCCGATGGTTCCCGTCTTGTTGGTCTTTAAGCTGCGGGCGTGACTGTTCAATTCAAAGCCAAATTCCGCCGCTTTTCTGAGAACCCTCTCCTTGGTCTCATCCGTTACCAACGCGCTTCCGTTGAGCGCTCTGGATACGGTAGCCTGAGACACACCCAGCAATTTGGCCAATTCTCTCGAGTTCATTATGGTAATCCCTTGGGATATATGTCTTTTGGAGGTAATATGTATACGAATACAGCCATACAACATATTATATACCATAAAGTTACGGAATCAAAAAAATAACTGAAATAGTTGCTATCTCTTGCTGCGGACGATATAGTGAAGAGGGAATAATGACGATTCGTTCATCGACAAGCCCTCTTCATATCGAAGGGGGTCAGGTTTTTGGAGCCACCTATGTTTCAGACTTTCGAAGGCGTTTTTGGCATACTCTTGATTGTGGCGGTCGGGTATTACTTATCGCAAAAACGATTCATGGACACAGCCAGTACGCAGTTTCTTACCAAATTGGCTGCGAAAATCGCCATACCCTGTATGCTGTTCAACAATGCCATCACCAACTTCACAATCGATTTTCTTCGCTCTACCGGCTGGGGACTTTTGATTCCCTTTTGTGTCATCGTCATTCTCCACGGTGTGGCCTATATATCGGCGCTGCTCTTACGCCTGCCCTCGTCCGACCGGGGAGTTTTCTGTGCCATGATTTCCATGCCGAATACCCTTTCCATCGGCCTCCCTATCACCCTGGCCATATTCGGCACTTCCGGCATACCGTACGTCATGGCATTCTACGTGGCGACGGCGCTTTTCTTTTGGGGATTCGCCGTGAAAATGATAGCCCGCGACGCCGGCATTCGCGAATCGAGTCGTCTGGAGGCGATAAAGAAAATCTTTACCCCACCGTTACTGGCATTTCTTCTTGGCGCTGCAATAAACATGACAGGTATCAATATGCCCAAGTCGTTTCTCATTGCCACCGGAAATTTGGGCGCAATGACAACACCTTTGACTCTGCTTCTGACGGGGTCAATTTTGGCGGAGATGGGACGCGAAGCTTTTCGCTTGGATAAAACGGGGATAATTACGCTACTAGGGCGGTTGGCGTTGAGCCCGGTGGTGTGTCTGGTCATTTGTTTGGGCGCTTCACTACCCCACGAAATAACTGAAAATTATACAGTCCAAAGCGGATTACCTTCAATGAATCAGGTTATGCTTATGAGTAAGTATTATGGCGCCAATCAAAGACTGTGCGCCCAGATGCTGACTCTGACAACGCTGCTGTCTCTTTTATCAATACCGATGGTAATTTTGGTTTTAACTTATATATAAAAGCTTCAGTAGTTCAATAACGTGTTTTCTGTAATTTTATGAAAGCATATCCTAATATAATCCATAAATTCTTATAGATGCGATGGGGAAATCTACGTAGCAACATCTAATACCTTATACAGGTATATCTTGCATTTAATCTATAAATACTCTGTCGCATCTACGACTACACATTTATATGACTTACCGAGAATGGTATCTGTAAATTTTCATGGGTGCCTGATGGCTAAAAAAAGGGGCGGCGGATAAGGCCGCCCCTCGTTAATTACATAACTACCCAAATGAAGACAATAATCCCGATGATGATCCAAAGAGCCTTGTCGTCGTCCTCATTTTCGCCGCCGCTCGGTCGCGGTCTTCTTCTGTGGACCTTGATGTGCTGACCGGCTCTCGCCCAGATGTGACGGACACGTTGGGTCATGATAGTTCCTTTCAAGTAGTGAATTATAAATCCTGGGAATGCGCCCCCGGCTAAGTCGTGCGGAGCCTGCGCTCCGGGAGAAGCCGGGATGGCGGCATGGCGCATCCCAGGAAAACGTGGCGCCCAAGACCGGGACGTCGTTAATAATCAAAACTCCAGTTGCGTTACCGTTACCCACCTTTGAAGTGCCTCAGGTATAAATAACCCGCGACCGATGCGACACAGGCTATGCCGGGCAACGTAAAACCGTTAATGAGCATGACACCAATGCAGATCATCAGCTGGACCGGGAGGAAGCGTTCAAAATTGGACATCCGTTTATCCTTAAAAAGTAAGGTTCACGCTGGTATGCCTTGAGATTTACAGTGGAAAGTTTGTTGGGAGGTTGATGCGGAGTTTCTGAACATATCGGATTGGCTGGCTTATATTGCCTCGGGATCGGGCAGCGCCTCAGTTTTCCAGCCGCATGCAAGGCACTCCAGCCGGAATACAATGACGCCATCGCCTACAGACGCAATTGCCACGCGGATGACAGCCTCACAATGCGGACACCGTTCCGCGGCGGAGGTGTAACGGTACATAACGGCAGCCCACACCCTTTTTCCACCAGTGAGCGTCCATTTTTCAAAACCATTCGGGAAAGGCACGGTCGCATACCCGCTCCGCCGCCGCGCTTTGAAGCTGTTTCGACCAGCTTCGCCCATAGATTTCGAAGCCGCAGTCGTCACACCATCCTGCGGCCTTATGGGAGTTGGTGAGGAGAATGCTGTGGCAGCCTCCGCATTCAACGTAGTCAGCCTCAAAGTAGGTGAGGCATTCCCGACAAACGCCTTCGGCAAGCTCCTCCGACGTTTCCAAAGCCTTGCCGCAGTATTCGCACATAGCGTCTGCGGAGAAGAAAGAGAATGGAAGACCCCTATCGCGAAAGGACGTGTTTGAAAACCATAACCCGTCCTCCCACAGCCCCTGGTCCTCGTTGCAGATGATGACTTCACCTCTGGCATTCATGAATGCGAATTTATTGCCTGGACCGATATGGTCAGAGATGGATTCGAACAGGTTGGCGTTGTGGAGGGATTTGCCGGCGAGGTTACCCAAATATCTGTCACGGTAGATAATCGTATCGGACATTTTGCTGTGCTTCGGCACTTTGACACACGTCAAGATACCGTTATGGACAAAGCCGAGGTCGCGTGCGATACGGTGCGGATGACAATTTGTCTTATCGATCCTGCCAGCCGTGGCGATGCGGAAATGGAACACCACCGGAAGTTTGTCACCATGGACCCTGAGGAAATTCCCCCAGGCAGAGCGAAGATCGTCGAAGGTAAAAAAGCCTTTTTTGATGAGTAGCTTGCCTTCGCAGGGAAACATATATCCGGCGCCGTCGGGATTGTTTTCAAAACAAATCCGGAGACTATCAATATCCACAAGGGTTTTCTGCGGTTTAAAAACGATAATGCACATGTGGAGTTCCTTTGCTGGCAATGGGAATGCAGTTGGATTACGGTAGGAAGGAATTAACCGGCGCGGCGCATAATGCGCTTCTGGACCTGTTGGACAACGCGGACATCAACGGCGACGTCGTCGAGGCTGTGGACGCACTTCTCCACCAGGAAGGTCGCCAGGTTGCGGTACCTGCCTCGGTTCTGCATGACGAAGCCCAGAAAGTTGTGGGCGTCCATCTCCCGCAGACTGCTATGCTTGGAAAAGTCGATGGCAGCCTTAACCGTCTCGATATTTTTGAAGAAGCGGTCGGTGCGGATGGTGGAGTTGAAAATGCGGACTTCGACAGTGTGGCGGGTGTAGTTTAGGGCGCAGTAGCGGTCGACATTGCAGTTCGGATTTGCGGGTATGTTGAAGGTCGACCACTGTTCCAGCTTCTCGGGCTTGCGCTGGGATATGGCGGCAAAGAGGGTGCGGGCGCTACGGAAGAGCTGATGGAATTTGTACAGGTGGAGACGGGAGAAGGCGGACAGGCTCACATGAACATGCATGCCGCCGTAATTATGACCGGAGAACCGGCGCTGTCGAAGCTCTCGCAGGCAGTTTTCAATTCCCTGCCGACCTTCATCCGTGGCGTAGGCGTAGGTCTGCGGGTGGAAAACTATCTCGAAGCCGTTACTTATCGAACCATCCTGTTTGCAAACGGCGGGGACCAGTTCCTTGACAGCCCGCGCGGTGTCGTTGTTGTCGTAGACTCCATTACTGGTGTTCTCGACTTCCAGCTCGACGCCCAGGAAAAACGAATCCACTTCGTGACGTCGTCCGTCAAGGCGTGAGCGGTGGTATATCCACGGTGGCTTATATGCATATTGATGGATCAGTCGGTCGACATCCCCTTGCCGGGCTCTAAAGCAATCATCACAGAAATCCTCGTCCTCATCGAAATTTAGGGCCGACGTTTGGAACATGTCACCGCAGTCGCAACAGCGGCTGTAATCGCCTCGTTCATAGCAATTTTGACAGATGCGACCGCCAGAGCCGAGGCTATGCGAATCCACTTCCGACACATACCGGCCGCAATCTTCACAACGATAATACCGATCATCGAGGCATCGGCTGCATACCAGTGTGTCGGCGCCGGCGATCCAGGTGCCGCGGTCTTCGTGGATGATTTCTCCGCAATCACCACAAGAGTTGTAATGATCACCGCAGGACTCGCAAATCGGTCTGCCGCCTTCATCGCGAAATTCGCTGTCCCGGGAAACGATTTCGCCGCAATCCTCGCATGTTGTATATTGCTCAGCGCATTCCTCACAGACGCGCTCTCCATCGGCATTTTCGTGGTTTTGGTCGCTGATTTCCACAATAGCGCCGCAATCGGCGCATTCATGGACTTCCTCCTCTTCGTTCATGTGATTCCCCTATGTAAGGACAATAAAAAAGCCCCGTGCCGCAATGGAATGCGGGCCGGGGCCAGGTATATAATTTAGTGAAGTGTTCTATCTCGTATCGCAGCGTCAGCGGCTTCATTAGGCTGGTATGACCGGGAGTTACTTCATGATGATATAGCTGCTGAGTATCTGCCCCAGGTCGTGCAGAACCATCCCTCAGTCGGTGACGCTACGAACCGGACCGGTGTGAGCCCGGTGATTTTCTGTAAGTTAATGGACTTGAGCTATGTAGTGATCTTGATAAACAGGCGGATGTTTAGGTATGGTGAATGGCATGTTGTATATGGTGGGTTCTTCTATCGGTTGCCTTTTACTATACTGGATGCGTTGTAATGCTGGATTGTGGCTTTTCATTTCCTCGGTCGAGATACGCCAGCACACCCAGGACCACCGCCAAATCATCAATCCATCCGACAAGCGGAATAAGGTCTGGGACCGTGTCTATGGGCGCGATACAGTACAAAAGCGCCCCGACCACCAGCGCCTTTTCAAACCCCGATAAAGTCCCGTTTCGGAATAGTCGCCAAAGCCGGGTTGCCTTTTCGGCGAGCCGGTTGTTTCGTATGGCGGCAAGCCAATCGGCAAACTCATACGCGACTTTTTCCTCTCCCTCTGGCATTTGCGCGTCCTTAAGCCAATCCGAAGAGCGCAGTTCTTCAGGGATGATCTTGCTACCGTTATTCATAGTTTTCTCCTTGATCATGTAGTGGAGCTCGCTTTTAAGAAGTGTGCGGAAAACTGCACTATCCAATTTACTATTGAGAAGTGCCGATTTTGCAGGGTCGGTACCGAGGGCTAATCCTTTCATTATAGTATAACGTTATTTAGTCGGTTGTTTTACCGTCCCCAGACCTTTGGCGATGCTTCCGTACCAATAGCATTGCAATTCGATGTGCAATGCCACGGAGGGATTTCGCGTATAGTTCCCCGTATGAATGGTTTGGATTGATAGGAGTGCTCCGATCTGCTTTCATTCGTATTCCTCCTGAAACAAAAAAAGCGTCCCAGCAATGGGACGCGATAGTAAGGCTATGGTTTTGATAACGGATAACTGTCAATGCGATAACGAAAAGCGCCGGACGGTATCGAATTGGAAAACAGGCAAACGACCGGTTCCGAGAGAACGGCTCAAAATGGCGGTTGATGAATTCCATGTACGTTGGGATTGGCTTTTGGATGGCAAGCCGCCAAAACTTCAGGCCAAACGGTATTGGACTGATCAGAATCCGCTCGACGATCGACAAATTACCATGCGGTTTCTGGACCTATTCAACGGCGTCACCGACACTGAAATTGCCCACCAACTAGATGTGTCACCCACGGCGGTGCATTACATGCGGGAAGGTTCAATGAAGGTGCCATGGGACAAAATAAGTTTAGCCGTCGATAAATTCAATACGACGTGGGAGTGGCTTCTGGAAGGGAGAAACACAAAAAAAGCACCCCATCACGGGGTGCAAGATGAAAAATGATCGATTATCTTCAGGACGCCTGACCCTCTTTCCGCTTACGATAACGATCACGCTTGTACGGGACAGGATATCCGCGTGATTCGTGCCAATATGCGAATGCACCCCAGGCGTTGCCAGAACCACATTTGAAGCGCTTACCTAACTCGGTGAAAGAAAGTCCTTCATACATATGAAGACGGTACACTTCGTCGGCAATCCTGGCGTAACGGGGGAGTTTTCGAAATTCCACCGTCGTAACAGGCAACGTCAGTGTGGTCGCCCCATTGACATTCTTATGATGCCTGGCAAGAGCCAGAACCGGCGCCGGAGTGAAGGTACCGACACCAAATGCCCTACGCCCCTGCAACCGCTTAAAAGACACGGTGACGGTGCCACCGACAAGGTCACGAATGAGCGCCGCGGCCTGTTGCTTACTATCTCCTCCAAGGTTTCCGGTGGCGGCATCGTCCAGCAGAGAATCGAACGAGGAAAGAATGGACAGTACTTCGGTTTCGGTGATCGGTTCATGCTTCTCCGAGCTTCGCGCCTTTAGGGTAACAAGCTCGGACATCAGTCGCGACTTATCCGCTTTCAACTTTCTGTGCCGATCTTGTTCATCCTTATCCATACCGTCGCCGCCGCAGCTATCCTCGATCTGGGTCATATGGGTGTTCAGCCGGCGTATCCCTTTTTCCAGACTAACAATACGCTCTGCCACATTGTCCTCATCCATGGCCATATCAAGCTCCCGGGACTGACGGATAATTTCCGCGACCAACTCGGTGTTATCCTGAATCTTCTCCCGGAGGGCAGTGACGATTTCCTTCAAGGCATGCTCGCGTTCTACAGTACCCTTATTGGAACAGGTTCCCTTTGTAGATTCGGGACAATGCATGTATTGCAGGCCATAGTAGTGAAAGGTATGGCCGCATTCGGAGCAGCGGTACATGTTAATTAGAGTGGTGGCGAGAGAAGCCTCCCGTCCGGTACGAGGGCCGTGCCGGCCACGTGTTCCTTCCGAAAGCTTTTGTTGTGCCCGGTGGAACAGTTCGTCGGACACAATGCGAAGATCCTCATTTTCATACGTAATAACTTCATGTTCGGGCGCCGCGACTTGTACGGTGGCGTTCTTACCGTCCAGCCATTGGTTCCGGAGAACGCCAAAACGCCAGACTCCGGTATACCGCTCCCGGCAAAGTAATTTCCGGAACGCTTCCGGTCGCATGGTGCGGGTCGAACTCCTGGGATCAACGGCGTACTGACGGACGTTCTCCGGCAACCCTGCCACATCCTGGTTGTAAAGCCGGCAGGCTTCGCTAATCGTAACGCCTTCGCCGATACGTTCATACGAACGGCGGATTATCGCCGCGACCTCCGGCACGATCTCCGCGCGGGTCTTTACCTTGCCCTTCTTGGTAAATCCCGCCTCAGGCACAGGAACGGGCTTGTAACCCACAGGACAAGCGCCGACCAGAAAGCCGTTTTTCACATGGGCTTTCTGGCCCATCCGGACAAACTCGGGGAGAGCGGAGGCCTGCATTTCGGCAACCATCATGGTGACGTTAAGAATCGTCGAGAATTGTTTATCGTCGGAATCAAGACGTTCCGCAACGGCCAGCACCTTGACGCCGTGTTCAATCACATCCTCACGAACGAACTGCAACCCCTTGTGGATCCGCCGGAACAACCGGTTAATACTGTATGCGACCAAAACCATCATTTTGCCGGCACGCACCCAACTTTTCACCAGCTCGAGACCAGGCCTGTCACCTCTTTTACCGCTCACCGCTTCATCGCCGGCGGCCAGCTCAGGGAAAATGATGATATTATTCGCTATGGCCTTATCGATGCACGATGTCATTTGTCCCTGGTAACTGTCCTGCATATCGGTAGAACACCGACAGTACGACGCTCCGACCTCCCAAACATTACTCCTCGCTGCCACGCGGCGCTTATCGAGCGGATCGTCTTGCCGCATCCACGTAAGGTCCTTGTTATGCCGCCGCGCCGCTTCCACGGTTTGGTCATAAATGAAGGAATAATGTGCTGGTAGCAACTTCCCTTCACCATCGAAATACTGCACCCCCATCTGCGGCGCCCTACCGTCTTGACTCGCGCCGCCATTTCCGTTACCACTGTTATTGATGCAAGAGCTCATGCTCATGCCCTCCCGCCGGCAATCCGGCGAAAAGAGGTCATGACCACGGCGGTTCACCAAAGCAACTCCCAAGCTCCCAGCCGGTTCCACGGGCTGGTTCGGAGCGCGAATCGGGAATCAAATTGGCCGGTTTATGGATAAAACAGCATATTCCAGAACCGCCGCGGTCGAAGAGCGAATTCATTATACGTCCTTAACCTCAATGAATTCGCGGCCTTGCATCCGCCAGCGGATTAGAAGTGCTTGCTTACCCTCGAAGGGATACGGTTCGCCCGCTCCACTTTATTACCCCATAATCCTTAAAGGGTTATGGGGTTTTTCGTCGATGGTCCTATTATAGGGTTCCCAAGTAATTCTCCCACGTAATAGGGTGAAAAAATGGCCCGCAACCCGAGAAAACACCCAAAACCCAACCTCCGCTTTCGGGAGGGATGTTACGACCTTCGCTGGTACGCCCAAGGGGAATTGTTTGACATCCGCCTCGGTCCAATTTAAAAGCATTCCGCCGAAATCATAAGAGACGCCACCGCCGTCGCACTCGCAGGGTCGGCCGACTTCCCTGACGAGATAAAGGCAGAGCCACAGTTAAAACGCTACTTGGCAATGCTTGCTGGAATCGATGAAAACACGCCGGACGCGGTCCTTATTGACAACTACGTCAATCACCTTCGATCGCAGAACCCCGACTCGCAATGGCCCACCATCGTCAGAAACAACTTAAAACGAGTTTTGAAAGAAATCGGCTCACTCCAGCACGCCACGCCAAGGGATTTGCAGGTTTTCCTCGACGCCCTGGCTGTGAAAACTTCCGGCGCTACAAGCAACCGTTCACGAACCTCGCTTTCCGGGTTTTTCACATACTTACGTAAAATGGGCATCCATGCCAGAAACTACAAGCCGTTAGAGGATATATCCCTGAAACGTGAGAGGGCTAACGAGGAAGGAATAATCATATGGGAGAAGAAAGAAGTTAAAAGCCTACTCGTTACCGCCGATAAGCGGCCGGACGGTGTCGCTGTATGGATTGCCATTTTAGCCGGTTTGCGCCGCTCCGAAATCGCCCGGCTGAAATGGACCGATGTCGCCGAGTCGTTTATTATAGTACAGAAATCGAAGACAGGAATGAAAAGGCAGGTTCCACTATCCAAGGTGCTCGACAAGAGGCTCAGGGCGGTTAAAAAGCGTTTTGGAAAAGTCGTACCCTGGACGGATGCTATTACTATGGGTCGCCGCAGCAAAGAAAATTGTCGAACGATATCGTGCCACCTGCGACAACCTGGTAGTGTGAAAGAAATCGCGCGGCACGAACGACGTTAATCCATCCAAACTAAGACCAAGATCAGCAACACCCTGCTTCTTTTTTTTTCGCCCGTCTCACCAACGTCTAATGCTATTTTGCAAACCCGCTTCAGAAACCAACCTGAATCGCTCATAAAAGGACTCCTCTTCCAGGAATATTTTATCGATGTTTATGGACTTCTTCATCGCATTTTCCTTCAATGAGAGGAGACTGACAGAGTCTGGGCTTTTGCCGCTTCTGGGATAGCGTGAGGAATAGTAACGCTTTTAGGATGAGGCGCCGGATGCCTCCTTCTCTTTCCCGTTCGACAAGAGATGCGACGCGTCGCATTAGCATAGAGGGAACAGGTCGAAAGGGAGGCATCGTTTTTTGTTGCGCCAGATGTTTTCTTCTGAATGTGACAGTTGAATATTATTATCGTCTCTTTCCACGACTTAACTTATCAACGACGCAACTTTTGCTTTTTGCGGCTAACCTTCTCCTACCTTTATTCAAAGATTACCTCTATCTTTTTTAGAAACTGAGGTTTTCTTTGGTTATCACCTTTATAGGAAGTATTTGGTTCGTGTCCACGGCGTAGCCCTTTAGGTGAAAGAGCGCCGACGCGATTGCGATATATGCTTGGCTTTTTTCGTTCTGGTTTCCAGTTGCGTATATTTCGCCATTCTGGATTGCTTCGGCGACATACTCGTCGATGTCAAATGTTATTGAAATAATGTCGTCGCGGCCGGCCGCGCGTAACGCTTCCAGTGCTCCCAATCCCATATCGTTGGTAAGCGTGAGAACGCCATCTATATCGTCGTATGTTTGAAGCCAGTTTTCCATGACGGTCATGCCTTTCGCCCTCTCCCAGTCGCCTGGCTGGCTATCTATAAGCGTAATGCCCGGGAACTCTGCGAAACCATCTTTGGCTCCGGCAACGCGTTCTTCCGAGGTTGAATTGCCGGCTCTTCCTTCCATAAGGAGGACATTACCCGCTCCATTTAGCTTTTCGCACAACGCAACGGCAAGGCTGTGACCGACATCGTAATTTTCCACACCGACAAATGACAGGATGGTGCCGCCGGCCGACTTGGTGTTTGAGGTAATTACCGGGATGTTTGCCGCATTCGCCTTTTTTATGGCCGGGACTATTCCCATTGAATCGCACGGGGTAATGACTATGGCGTCGACTTTATTTGTAATCGACTGTTCCACCAACTGGATCTGTTCGTCGATATTATACGGCGTCTGCGGCGCGAGAATATCCACGGAAATTTCATCAAAGTCGCGATCGCACTGTTCCGCCCCTTCCATCATGCTCAGGAAAAAAGGCGATTGAAGACTCTTCACGATAAAAGCGATTTTATATTGTTTTTCTTCGGCGGCTTCGCAGAAAGACAAAACCAGTGACAGGAAAACGACAATGACGCAGCGTGCGATATTTTTGAACATGTGCGGCTCCTTCAGAAAAACATAACAAGAACGTATCACGGCTACGTACCGATCGAGCCGTCGTTTTCTTCCAATATCTCCTCCGTGTTCAACAACTTCTTCCGCTGCAAGAGTGCGTTGAACCATACCGCCACGATGATAATGACGCCTATAAACGTGCTTTGCAATTCGGTGGGGACCTTGAGGTTGTTCATGCCTGTCTGAATAAGCGCCATTATCAGGGCGCCGCAGCCAACTCCCCAGACACTGCCCACGCCACCAGCCATCACCGCACCACCGATGAGTGCCACCGATATGGCGTCGAAGTGATAGGCGGCTCCCAACGCGGCGTCGGCGGCGTTGATGCGCGCGACGTACATGAGGCCGGCGAATCCGGAGATGAGACCGCTCAGTATATGGGTCATGACGATTACCCGGTCTGTGGCAATTCCGGAGAAGAGCGCGGCCATTGGATTGGATCCGGTAAAGTATACCTTCCGGCCGAAATTCATTCGATTGAGGACAATATACATGAGTATGAGAAAGACAAGGGCGATAAGCATCGGCGTGGTGACGCGGAAGCTTCCAATCTTCACAACTGTGCCCATGGCGATGCTGCGTATGTCGGCATTTATGCCGTAGTGAACACCCCTGCCGATGTGAATCCAGGCGTATCCTCGTGCGATATACATGGTTGCAAAGGTGGCGAGAAATGCCGGTATATGCAGCTTTGTCACCATTACACCGTTGAATAGCCCGATAAGCGCGCCGCACGCCGGAACGCCGAGAAGCGGTATCAGGAAATGCGTTCCGCTCTTGGCCAGCAGCGTCGGCCCGAAAAGAACGGTGGTCAGGGCCATTGTGGAACCTATGGACAGATTGATGCCGCCTGTGAGAATTACCACGAGTTGGGCGACGCCGATTATGACAAGAAACGAAGCCTGATTGACTATGTTTGAAATATTGCCGCCGCGAAGAAAGCGATTGCCCACGACGGCGAAGAAGACTACCAGGAGAAGAAGAATCCACACCGTGGACAGGTTGAAGAGAACGTTCTTCCCGGACGCGGAGAGGAGTTTAGGACGCGGCATCGGCGTGTTCCTCCTTTCTTGTGCGTTTGAACCCTCGGGAGGCAAGATCGTTCATGACCATCCCGAGAATAAGGACCATCCCGAGCACTACCATGACATAGTTACTGTGGACACCCAGAAGTGTCAGGCCATTTCTCACCATATAGACGACCAAGGCGCCGAGAATGGCTCCGGGAATGCTTCCCTTGCCGCCGGAAAGAAGATTCCCTCCCAGTACCGCGGCGACAACCGCCTGAAATTCCAGTCCGTCGCCGGCGGTGGGCTGGGCGCTGTTCACCCGAAGAAGCATAAGGAAACCGGCGATACCGGAAAGAAAGCCAACCATGGCAAGGACGGCAGTACCCCAGAAATCCACCCGAATGTTACAGAGCTTTGCCGCTTCGGGGTTGTTGCCGATAGCATAGACGTAGGCATGCAAGACTGTTCGGCGGAAAAAGAAAATTAGAAGTCCCAGCACGAACGCCGTAATCACGACAATCATGCTGATTGAAAATAGAGAACCGTCCCCGAGCGGGATGGACACTATGTCTTTTTGAAGAAAGGCGATCAGCGGAAGCGGCGGCCCGTCTTCCGTGGTCAGGTACATGGCGCGTTTGTTCGAGAGTATATTGGCAAGACCCTGGCCGATACCCATCATTCCGAAGGTGGCGATGAATGGGACCACTTTCATTTTGACGACAATGAAGCCGTTGACGATGCCGAAAACGGTGGCGGCGGCCAATCCTAAAAAGATCGATAGCAGTTCGCCGAGTTCGGCACGGAGGCCGAGGGCGATGACTATTCCGGTGAAAGAGACGATGCTGCCAACGGACAGGTCTATTTCACGGGCCATAATGGAGAGTGCCATGGCGGCACTGAGCAGGCTGAGGATGCTGGCTTGCTGCAAGAGGGCGGACAGGTTACCGGCAGAACCGAAGTTTGGAATTAAAAATAAAAAAACAACAAATACGAAAAGGAAAATGTACGTAGAATTGGGCAAGGATCTCATAACGCGGCCGGCGGTGAGGGCGGTATCTCTATGCGGACGCATCGCGACTCCTTTCGTCGCCACTGCGTCCATAGGCCAGGGAAAGAATCTTGGTCTGGTCCGCTTCGGCTTTGGACAGTTCGCCCATAATTCTTCCATTCGACATGACGTAAATGCGATCGCTCATTCCGAGAATCTCGGGAAGATCGGACGATATCATGAGAATGGCCGCTCCTTTCTCCACCAGTTCATCCATGAGGCGATAGATTTCGCTTTTGGCCCCGACGTCGATGCCGCGCGTCGGTTCGTCGAAGATGAAAAGTTGAAGATCCGCCAGCAGCCATTTGGCGATGACGACCTTTTGCTGTGTCCCGCCGCTCAGGAAACCAGCCTGTTTTTCCACCGTCGGCGTGGCAATGTCCAATTGTCGAATAAAGGACGAGGCGGCGGTGCGTTCATTGCGCGGACTGGCGAATCCGAAATATCCCAGTTTTTGCAAGGACGAAACGACAATGTTTTCCCGTATGCTTTTCAGTAGCGCCAGTCCCTGGGTTTTGCGATCTTCTGGAAGGAGGCCAATGCCGGCCGATACCGAGTTTTTCGGATTTCCCGGCGGAAGGGCTTCGCCATTCATGGTGATTGTTCCACTGTAGTAGCGGTCGATGCCGAAAATGGCTCTGACCAGTTCGGTGCGGCCCGCTCCCACGAGCCCGGAAATGCCGACGATTTCTCCCGCGTCGACGTGTATGCTGACGTCGGAAAATTTCTCCCCGCTGCAACCGCGCACTTCCAAAATAGGTTTGCCGACTGCCTTTTTGGTATGGGGGTAGAGGGTGCTGATGGTGCGTCCGGCAATTTTTTCTATCATTTCATCCATGCCGATATCACCGATACCGTAGGTGCCGATCACTCGTCCGTCCCGCATGATGGTGACCCGGTCGCCGATTTCGTAGAGTTCTTCAAGGCGATGGGAAATGTAGAACATTCCCACGCCCTGTTCCTTGAGAAGGCGGATGATGCGGAAAAGTTCGCGAATCTCCGCATCGGTGAGGGAACTTGTCGGTTCATCCAGAACGAGGACCTTGGAATTCTTCGCCAGCGCCTTGGCGATTTCCACCATTTGCTGTTCGCCGACGCCGAGATCCTTTACCAGTGTTCGTGGATCGACGTGCATGTTTATCATGGCGAGATAGCGCCGCGCCTCCTTAATCATCCAGCGGTTGTCGTTCAGGATGCCGCGTTTCTTTTCGTTCCCGAGAAACAGATTTTGCATTACCGACAGTTCCGGAATGAGATTGAGTTCCTGGTAGATCATCCCCACCCCGAGGCTCATGGCTTTGCCGGGGCTGTTGTCCCGGACAACGCTTCCGTCGATGAGAAGTGCTCCCGAATCCGGTCCATAGGCACCTGAAAGGACCTTCATAAGGGTCGATTTGCCAGCGCCGTTTTCGCCTATGAGGACATGAACTTCACCTTTCCGCAGATCGACACTGGCTTCGTGCAGCGCGACGACACCCGGGAACCGTTTCGTAATGTTCCGAAATTCGACAAGTGTATCCATCGGCACACCTCCCTGTGGTGGAACTGCCGCCCGTGGACGATACCGCCACCCTACGCCGCCGCTTTTTTGCGGCTGGTCCGCATGTCGAACCATACCGCCGCGACGAGAATCAGTCCTTTGACCAGGAACTGCCAGGCCGGCATCAGGTTCATGATGCTCATGCCGTTGTCGATGGTCGCCATAATGAGCGCACCGAGAATGGCGCCCATCACTTTGCCGACGCCGCCGGTCATGCTGGTTCCGCCGATGACCGCCGCCGCGATGGCGTCAAGTTCGAGGTTCATATTGGCGGCCTGGGTGGGGCTCGCGTTCAGGCGGGCGCTGAGAATCAGGCCGGCCACCGCCGCCAGGAGGCCGTTCAGGGCGTAGACGATGGTGAGGTTTTTCTTGACGTTGATGCCGGAGTAGCGGGCGGCGGCGAGGTTGCCGCCGAGGGCATAGATTTTCCGGCCGAAAAGCGTTTTGTCGGCAATGACGGTAAAGATGATCATCAGGACCAGCATGATGAAAACCGGAACCGGCAGACCCCGATAATCGTTCATGACCAACGTGGCTATGAAAATGACGAGGCTGTAACAGAGCCAGCGGGCCAGCATGAAAACGCTCGACTCGGTAAGCGTGTTGTAGCGTTTCCGGGCGGCGCGCTTTCGCAGTTCGGAGAAGAGCAGGAAGCTTATGGCCGCGATTGCGAAAATCCACCCCCACAAGTGGCTGAAATAGGCATTGCCGATGAATTTGAATGAGTTATGCAGTGGGGCGATGGTCGACCCGCGTGTAATGAAAAGTATGCCGCCCCTAAAGACAAGCTGTCCGCCCAGAGTAACGATAAAGGCGGCGACGCCGACATAGGCGATAACCGCTCCTTCGAGCATGCCGATAACGACGCCCGCTATGAGGCAAATAAAGAAAACCGTCGGCGTGTTCAGGTCGTACCACACTTGAAGGGCCGCCGCCATGCAGCCAATGAAACCGGCCACGGTGCCCACGGACAGGTCGATGCCGCCAGTGACGATGACCAGCACCATGCCGCAGCCAAGAATGCCGACGACCGCCATGGCCCGCATCAGGTTCGACAGGTTGCGAGGAGTCAGGAACGATCCGTCAAGTTCGGTGAACCAGCCGCTGGTGAACGCGGTAAAGCCGAGCCACAACAACAGGAGTATCCCCACCATGGTGAGCGTCCGCGTATCCAGACGCTGCCACAAGGTCAATTTCGTGTACCGGGCCGGCGTTACCTCCGCATTGTCCGTAGTCATTGATATTTACCTTCCTATAACCGATGCACGCATCAACACCTCCTGCGAGGCTTCCGATATGTCGAATTCTCCGGTCAAACGCCCGTTGGACATGGTGACGATGCGATCGCTCATGCCGAGCACCTCCTCCATTTCGGACGAGATCATGATGACCACGACGCCCTGCTCCACCAGTTGGTTCATGATCTTGTAAATTTCATATTTGGCCCCGACGTCGATGCCGCGCGTCGGTTCGTCGAGGATAATGACTTTCGGTTCGGTGAAGAGCGCCTTGGCGAGAACCACCTTTTGCTGATTGCCGCCGCTCAGGTTTTTGACCAGGGTGTCAATGCTCGGCGCGGCGATTTGGATGTCCTTGACATAGTCCTTGGTGTGCTTGACTTCCTTGTTTTCGTCGAGGAAATAGCGGCGCGACGAAACACGGGGAAGAGCTCCCATGGTGGTGTTTTTCTTGATTGACATAATCAGGTTGAGGCCAAGTTTTTTTCTGTCCTCGGTGATGATGACGAGACCGCTTTTCAACGCGTCCTGCGGACTTCGGATAACGGTCCGTTTGCCGTCTATGTAAATTTCACCCTCCCCTTCTTCGCGAAACGCGCCAAAGACCGCCGTGAACAACTCGGTCCGTCCCGCGCCCATCAGGCCGCTGATGCCGAGGATCTCGCCGCGATACGCCTTCAGGTTGACATCCTGTATGAGGTAGGCGCCGGGGATGTCGGGATTCTTGACCGAGTAATTGCGCAGTTCGAAAGCGAGTTCGCCGCGCGTATGGGGAACGCGCGGAAAGAGGCTGGTCAATTCGCGTCCGACCATGAGCTTGATCATGGTGTCCTTGTCCAAGTCTTCCCGGCGTTTCGTTGCAATAGTTTGGCCGTCACGGAGAACGGTGATGTCGTCGGCGATGCTCATTACTTCGTCAAGGCGGTGGGAAATATAGATCATGCTCACGCCTTGCTCGCGTAACCCGCGGAGGATGCCGAGAAGTACGTCCACCTCCGCCTCGGTCAGCGCCGCGGTGGGCTCGTCCAGGAGAAGAAGCTTGACGTCTTTCGTGAGCGCCTTGGCAATTTCCACCATTTGCTTGTGGCCGATGCCCAGCGTGCTTACCTTGTCTTCGGGACTGATGCCGCCGGTGCGGGAGTCTGTGTTTAATCCGATTTTTTCCAGGACCTGTTTCGAGCGGTAATGCATCGCGTCATAATCCACCAATCCCCAACGGGTTGGTTTTTCGTTCAGGAAAATGTTTTCCGCCACGCTCAACTCCGGAGCCAAATTCAGCTCCTGATGGATACAGGCTATGCCGGCGGTTTCTACTTCGCGGATATGGTTGAAATGCATTTCTTCGCCGTCGAAGAGATATTGTCCTTCATAGGTATCGCGGCCGTACACGCCGCTGATGATATTAATGAGAGTGGATTTGCCGGCACCGTTTTCGCCAACGAGGGCATGAATGGTACCTTTTCGCACGGATAGGTTGACGTTTGAGAGCGCTTTTACTCCCGGGAAAAATTTGGTGATGTCGCGCATTTCCAGGATGAAATTTTCCACTGCGTTCTCCATAGTCCGGCATTGAACCGGTACGCAAGAAAAGTGGTTGGTGACCGACCATACCCAAGGCGCGGTTGGCGGTGGCTCATGGGGGCGAAATTCTATTGGGAGCTAAACTTGGCTTAGGAGCATTCGCACAGGGATGTAGTAATCAATTACATATTACCCACTGGACAGCCGTATGTCAAATCACAGATACATTTTTTTTGCCGAAGAAACGGTGGAACAATCGGGGAAATCACGATAAACAAGGTCGCCATAATAATACATCTTATGGTGAAGGCAGTAGTTGGATAGTCATGCAGTCGATGTAGCGTGTGAGATTTTGCCCAGCCATCCTCATTTTTGCTCACCCCGCCTTGACTATCGACTTGCATGCGGTATTATGCAAGTAAACGATTTGTTCACCGCGCACACACAGTCCCACTACTTCATTTTCAGGTTAGTAATTCCTCTTTAAATCATGGTCCTCTCGGTCTTGAGAGTACTTTTTCGCGCGACTCAAAACGGGAAGTGGAGCCGCGCCCCGTCCACGAACAAGGAGAATAAACATGAAGTACACGATCGCCCTTCTGGCAGTCATCGCCTTTATCGCCGTCGGACCAATCAACGCCGGCGAGAAGAAAACCGACATCACCAAGGTCAAGATAGGAATCTCGGTTGGCCACCTGCAGGAGGAACGCTGGCAACGGGAAATTGACATGTTCCGGGCATATGCCGAAGAACAGGGATTCAAGGTTCTCGTCCAGTCCGCCGAGCAAAACATCAACAACCAAATAAAACAGTGTGAAAACCTTATCAATCAAAACATCGATGTCCTCATCCTTCAGCCGGTCGATTCCTATTCAATTTCACAAATCGTCGACAATGCCCACGAAGAAGGCGTTCCGGTCATCGGCTATGACATACCGAGCATGAAATGCGATATCGACTATTTCATCACCTTCGATTCTTACCGCGTCGGCGAATTGCAGGCCAGGGATGTTATCGCCCGGCAGCCGAAAGGCAATTACATGCTTATCAAGGGTGCTCCGGACAATAATAATGCCCGCCTGATATCCAAGGCCTATCAGGACGTGCTCGGGGAAAGCATTGCCCGGGGAGACATCACCGTGGTCATGGATCAGTTTTGTAACGGCTGGGACCCGTCCGTGGCGTTGCGCCATAGCGAAAACGCTTTAAGTGTTGTCCAGAATGATATTCAGGGATGTGTCGTGTCGAATGACGGCATGGCCGGAGCGGTGGTTCAGGCACTGGATGCGCAGGGGCTGGCGGGCAAGGTTCCCGTCACCGGCCAGGACGCCGATCTTTCAGCCTGCCAACGGATCGTCGAGGGTACCCAGACCATGACCGCGTACAAGCCGCTGGCGAAGGTCAACCAGGCGGCATGTCAACTCATGGTTGCCGTGGCTATGGGCAAGGACGCGGCGACGGCCATCGACCCTGAACTCGGCACCTGGCAAAAATATGACAATGAGTTCAAAATGGTGGATGCATTCCTCGTCGATGTCGTCCCCATTACAAAAGAAAATATCGACGAGATTATTATCAAGAGAGACAATTTCCATTCGAAAGAAGACGTATACCGCAATCTTCCGCGCGGCCAATGGCCGGATTAATCAACGCCAATATCCTCAAATACACGGCAGCCTGCTTGACGACCGCGGCGTTTTTTCTTTTCCGTTCCCCCCGTTTCCAGTACACTTAAGGTCTATTATGGGTCGTTTATTTAGCGACACTAAACATGTGAAGCAACGCTCATCACCTCCGGGGAATGGATGGAGAATTACCGTGGCGTCAAGCAGTGTCATTGAAACAAGGGAGGCAATACTTCGCGGCGCTCTTGAGGAATTCTCTCACCGGGGATACGCCGGCGCGACCATGGCCGCAATCGCCAAGCGGGCCAAGGTGAATGCCCTGACCATCTTCCGTCATTTTCAGGGCAAGGACAATCTCTTCCGCGAGGTGGTGGAGAACCATTCGGACATCCCGCTCGACACGGAACGATTGGACGCGCTTCTGGCCGGGGAATCAGCACGGGAAGGTTTGACCGTTCTCTCGCGGATCTACTTCGAGCAGATGTTCAAGCACATCCATATATTCAGGATCTTTATAATCGAAGCCACCCACTTTCCGGAGGTCAAGAAAATGTCGTGGCGCATGCCTCCCCGGTTTGTGGCGTACCTGCACGACTATCTCCACACCCTGCTTCCCGACTCAAAGGACAAGAAAACCCGGGTACCGCTCCTGACCGACATGTTCCTTGCCCATATCACCCGCTTGACCTTACAATACAACAAGCATGACAGTATTTGGAATTTTTCCGAGGACTTGGCCAACGCTTTCAACCTCAAGATGCAACCGCAGATTGAATTCTTCGTTACCGCTTTTTTGGAACCGGGGTACTCCACGCCGCTCCATCAAAAGATCAAACGCACTAACGATACGGTCGTCAAGACGGCCTCGCGTCCAGCCAGGAAGAGAATGAAATGAAAGATACAACGGCCTTGGAAGTAAACACGGCCAAGGAAAAAATCCAGGAAGCCGCCATCGACCTTTTCGCGCAGAAGGGATACGCCGGCACGACGACCGCCGCGATTGCCCGGGCGGCGGGAGTGAACGAGGTAACCATATTCCGCATCTTCGGCAACAAGAAATCACTCTTCTACGATATCTATTTTAGAATGACCCCGAAAACCGATACTATCGATTTGAGCGAGTTGACAAACGGCCAGAATATCGAAAAAGATCTCTTTACTTTCTTTAAAAACTACATGATTCGCTATATTGGCCATATGCCGGTGTACCGCCTTTCTCTCCAGCTTCAGGATGAAATTTACGAGCGCGAACTATACTATTCTTCTTTCGATAAAATCCGGGAGCTTATCGCCCAGTTTGTGGGGTATTTGAACAATTTGCGGAACCAGGGAAAAATTGCCGACCACGACTACAAGGCTCTGGCCGAATTCATGTTTTCTTTACTCCTGGTAAAAGCTCAGGAATTATCCTTGTCCGGAGAAGGCAGGGATGGCGAGGTCAATGACATGCCGCTGGTTGAGCAGTTCGCCCGGGAGTATGCCCACGAACTGGCGAACCTTTTGGACGTCGGTTAAAACCACACCGCTCCATTCTATCCCTGCCGGCAATAGTCGTCGATAATTGATTCGGTTACAAGCTTGCTGCCGCCGAGCAGGCAGGCGTTGCCGCCAAGGGTGGAAAATTCGATTGAGTGTTTAAGTTCGCCGAGATAGGGGAAGCTGTCCTTTACTATATGCTTCCGCATCATGGCGAGAAAGGTGGGGCCGGCTTCGGTATAAATTCCCTGCAACACGATGATTTCCGGATCGACCGTGAGGATAAGGTTGGATAGGGCCAGGCCCATCCACCGGGCCATCTGCTCCATCACCTCGGTTGCCAGCCTGTCACCCGCTTCCAGGGCTGAAAACACTGTGTGCGCCGTGAGCGGTTTTGCTTTCCCGAGAATGGAGTCGGGGTAACGGGATAGTCCTTCGCGCGCGAGAACGACAATCCGGTCGGAATGAACCAGGGCCCGGAAACAGCCATAGGCGCCGCAAACACACTGAACGGTGGAGTGGGGATCGAGTTTTATGTGGCCAATTTCACCGGCGATGGAATGGGCGCCGGGAAGAAGGCGGTGGTCAAGGATGATGCCGGACCCCAACCTCTCGCCCGCCTCGAAGATTATCGCCGACGCCCGGCCGTAGGCCTTTCCGAAATACTGCTCACCAATTGATTGACAATACATTTCGTTGTAGGTAATGATGTTCAGGTTATCCGGGAGCCGTTCCCGGAGCGATCGTTTCAGCGGGGCATTTTTGGGCCAGTTGTGGTAGCGGGGCAGATAGGCGATGGTGCCGTCGACTTCGTTTGTGGGACCGCCGGTGGCGACGCACAGCCCGAGTACCCGTTCCGCCCTGATTCCGAGGGAGGAAACAACCGCATGAAATGACGTGACGATGATGTTGAGGGCTTCATCGAAGGCGAGGTCGTCTGTAATGGGTGTGGCCGCGATATGAATTATCTCGTTCTTCATATTCGTCACGGCGGTCAGGATGTTTTCAGGGGCGAATTGAATGACGACTCCGTAAGCGAAGTCGCGGTTAAGCCGGTAGTAGCTGGGGGGACGACCGCGTTCATCAACGGCACTGTCAATACCGAGATCGAGGAGCATCCCGTCCTCCACCAGTTGGCCGATAAGCTTGATGATGGTGGTTTTACTGAGGTGGACCTCCTTTTGAACATCGGGGGCGGAGAGTTTGTCCGCGTCGATAAAAGTCCGTAAAACCGCCCGGAGGTTATTCTCGCGCATGTCGGACGAGCGGCTTTCACGCCGCCGGTCAACCGGGGCTTCGGCGATTCCGTTGTGGCCGATTTTCAGCTTCCGCTCCAGGAGGGTGGCGTATTTCCAGGCCATGCGGTTGACCGCTTCCTCATGGCGGCCATTGTCATCTCCACCAGCCGCCATCTCCGGGGCGTGCATCAGAAGTGCTGAAAACACCAGGTGCGAGAGCGCCTTGAAGTCGGCCTGGGCGATACGTTTCTGGGCGTAAAGATTATGGAGGTGATTGGCGAATTGCTCCATATATGGGGCGAAAACCGCATCGGGGTCGGTGGAAAAATCCGGGTCGTCCGGAAATTGCATCGCGAGCCTGGCGGCGGGAAGGTAACGGAGTATCGCCGCCAGGTACTCCTGCAAAATAAACGCCAAACCGTCGGCTATATCATCCCTTCCCAACAGGGCGGAAAGATCGAGAAGCGAGCCGTCCGGATGCAATTTTTGGAATACATGGCGTAAAAGTCCTTTTTTATCGCCGTACAGCCTGAAAAGCGTCGACTGGCTGATTCCCGCTTCGAGGGCGATGTTCCTTGTGGTCGCTTTTCTATGACCGCCGCTTTGGAGAATGCGGGTGACGGCACTGGTTATTTTGGGATCGAGTGTGGACATCACCGTCCTTTCATGGTTGACGCTGCCGGGAGTCGGTCCTTGAATGGTACGATTCGTTTGTATTGACCGCGTCCTGCGGTTCACCTAACACGATACGTTCCAGCCGGGCAGGCTTGCCCATTTACGGGAGATAATGGTAATGGGCCGGACGAGGGCAGCCACCAGAGAACACGTAATCAACTGTGCCGTACAATTATTTTCAGAGCACGGCTTTGAAAATGTCCCGTTCAACGATGTAGCCGTGGCGTCGGGTGTCGACAAAGCCACAATTACCAGAAATTTCGGCGATATGGAAGGGTTGTATAACGCCGTCGCCGATCGCGTCGCAGCCATCCACCTTGATTACGCACGCTTGGAATCCTCAATGACGGGAGCCGGCGATGACGAAGACCTCGTCATCCTGCTCACGCTTTATTATGAAATCTTTTTCGAATACATCCACTATCTTCGCCTTTTCTTTATGGAAAGCATTAACCAGGGTTCCAGACGTCTACAGTGGCCGCTCGTAGAGGAGATGCGCGGGTTTCTTGCATCGTCCATACGGAAAAAAGACAGTAAAACACAGGACGACACCCCCGAAACCATCGCCGGTCTTTTACTTGACTTCGTGGCAAAAAGCGTCTGGCGGGCGAATCTCGTGGACGGTTGCCGTCACAGCACCGACGAGACAAAGAAGGAATTCGCCGTACTGGTTCAACCCCATCTTGATGCCTGCTTACTGACGCTTCTGCCTGAATAGGGACATGGCGCCTGAAGTAACAGATTGCACGCGCACGTCATTCCGCTCCCACTTATTTCCATTATACACCATTTTGCTTCCATTGTCGCAGTCATATATACATTTTTGCTATGAAAACAATAGCGTGAATGGGTATTTTTGTCCGCATTTAAATGTCATTCCTTCGAAATGCCAGGAGAAAGGGAAATTGCACATTCGCCGACCGTAATGTAACTTTTAATAACTCAGAAGTTTGCACGTACCCTGAAAGACGAGGTTAATAATTTCAGAAAGATTTTAGTAAATCATCTTGACTAATGTTTTTTGTGGTGTATCCTAAGTAATAGATTACTGGCGAACACCATGACAGTTTAGTCCGATGGCGGACTTCTCCCAAGCACACCATCGCCATATCGCCCCCTGAATCCTTACAGCATGAGAGATTTAGTCTTCTTCTTTTCCCGCTATGGGAATAGAACAGGGCCATATTGTCCTGATGGCGCCCATTTAGGCGAATAGGTTCATGTTTCGGTTGGATGCTCTTCAAACTTCCAAGAGCGGATGACGCAGGAGAAAGCCATCGGCAGCGTATTCTCGCCGGCGGGGTGAACTGCCTGTCGCGTGAGCGGGATGACGCGATCACCTGCATTTGTCCACCGGTATATATTTCACTTTTACGCTCTTCCA
>Ga0192243_10128_pt1 | contig 28567 bp, 31 predicted proteins | sample Koala_Koa27_K3_FD_131233 | JGI IMG/M metagenome (GOLD analysis project Ga0192243, IMG submission 131233) | Enriched cells from koala feces incubated with labeled cellulose particles, San Francisco Zoo, California, United States - Koala_Koa2-7_K3 ... | reverse complement strand
AGCAGCAGCTGACGATCTCCATCTATATTTACATCATACTGTAGTTCTACCAAAAGTAGTATACCATAAATTGTGGGAAATGGAATTACTTATTTATTAAAATTCTTAAGAATTTCCAGTTATTCCGTTATATTTTACTATTGTGTGAAATCATGTTACTATAGTATCACACCTTATTACAAAACTGTTTCAATAGGAGGTCTATTTTGGGATACATTGATTCACATGTTCACTCAACCGCATCGGACGGCACACTGACGCCTGCCCAGGTGGTGCGCCATGCCGCCGAACAGGATCTCGACGCCATCGCCCTGACGGACCACGACACCGTAAGCGGAATCCGTGAGGCCATGGCCGAGGCTAAGGAGGCGGGTATCCGTCTGATCCCCGGTATCGAGCTGGCCAGCCGCTATCAGGACATCGAGATTCACATCCTGGGCCTGTTTGTGGACTGGGAGCATGCCGGCTTCCTGGCGGGGTTAGAGGACATCCGCAGCATCCGCTCCCGCAGGAATGAGGAGATGCTTTGGCGCTTCAACCGGGGCGGCATAGACTTAACGATGGAGGACTTGACCGGCGCCAATCCAGGCACGGTCATCACCAGGGCTCACTTTGCGCGGGCGCTGGTCTCCAAGGGGTACGCCGCCGATGTCAGCCGGGCGTTTAAAACCTATCTCCAAGCCGGCGGTCCCTATGTCCCGCCCAGGGAAATCGTGACTCCCGAGGCTGCCGTGAATCTGCTTCATCAGGCCGGGGCCTTCATCGCCCTGGCTCACCCCACGCTTTACAAGCTGGGCTGGGAGGAGATCCGCAGTCTCGTCTCTCTCTTAAAAGAGCTGGGGATGGAGGGACTGGAGGTCTATCACTCCTCCAACAACCAGTACGAGAGCGGACGGCTTAAGGATATGGCCAGGGAATACGGCCTGCTCCCCACCGGCGGCTCCGACTTTCACGGCTCCAACAAGCCCGATATCGCCATCGGCAGAGGACGGGGAGGTCCCCGGGTCTCCTCCCTGCTTCTTGACGACATCGAGCAGCTTCGGGAGCAGTCCCGCTCTTAACCGATCTTTCCCTGATCCATATAACCGGCCAGCTCCTTGGCAAAATAACTGATCAGGATGTCGGCTCCGGCCCGGTATATGCTCACCGCCGACTCGCAGATGATCCGCTCCTCGTCGATCACTCCCAGCCTGGCTCCGGCCTTGATCATGGCGTACTCGCCGCTGACACTGTAGGCCGCGATGGGAAGCTCATAGCGGTCCGCCGCCTCGCGGATGATATCTAAGTAGGACAGGGCCGGCTTCACCATCAGGATATCGGCCCCCTCCTCCACGTCCAGATCCATCTCCTTCAGCGCCTCCTTCCGGTTGTGGCAGTCCATCTGGTAGCTCTTTCTGTCCCCAAAGGACGGAGCTGAGCCGGCCGCCTCGCGGAAGGGACCGTAGAAGGCGGAGGCATATTTGGCTGAGTAGGCCATCACCGGGGTGGCGACGTAGCCTTCAGAGTCCAGGGCCTGGCGGATGGAACCGATTCTTCCGTCCATCATATCCGAGGGAGCCACCATGTCGGCGCCTGCTCTCACGTGGGAAAGGGCGATTTTATTTAAACACTCCAGAGTCCTGTCATTGTCCACATACTGCCCGTCCAGGATTCCGCAGTGGCTGTGGGAGGTGTACTCGCACATGCACACGTCGGTCACCACGTAGAGCTCCGGATAGTGCTCCTTGGCATACCGGATCGCCCGCTGCACGATTCCGTCCTCCTCCCAGGCGCTGCTTCCGCACTCGTCCTTGTGATCCGGTATGCCAAACAGCATGATCCGTTTTACACCTGCCGCAAGAAGTGCCTCCAGCTCCTCCCCCATCCGGTCCACACTGTAGCGGTACTGTCCCTCCATGGAGGGAATCTCTTCTTTTATATTGCCCCCGTCAATCGCAAACATGGGATAGATCAGGGAGTCTTTGGACACCCTCGTCTCTCTCACCATTCTCCTCAAGGTCTCATTGGTTCTCAGTCTTCTCGGTCTTGCAATCAATTCCATATAACCACTCCTTTCCATTATTCCCACTTATTATACAGCAAACCATAAAACTTGCAATAGAAACAAATATCTTCTATAATAGAGAAATCAATGGAAAGGAACAGGACTATGGACGAGTTTTATCGGATGATTGAAGAAAAGATCCGCCTGGCAGGCTGTGACAGAGCCGTGGACGGTGAGGAAATCTATAGTGAAATCTGCGACGAGATCGAGGACAAGGAGCCGGGCTCCTATCTGCTTATGGTAAAGAAGGAGGGGGACGTGTTCTTCGAGTACAAGGTGGATGTGATGGAGGATCAGTTTAATCTCTCCTACCTGGATATCCACGAGGGAGAACGGGTGGTTCATGTGGATTTTGACGCTTGATCTTTCCCGCTGATATGGGCGAACAGAGGGCAGAGAGCCGGTTTAAGACCATAAACGCTTAAACCGGCTCTCTTTTTGTATATTGATCTGCTTATCTCTTATCCAGATACAGTTCTCTCAGGCAGTATCTGGTCACGCCGCCGTAGCCGGTGACCGTTTCGGCTGCCGCAAGGGAGTTTAACACCGCCTCCTCAGTGGCATCGGCCACCAGGGAGAATACGGATTCCAGCCTGCCCTCCTTTAAAATCTTCATATCAAGGATATCCTGGTCGGGGCGTAACGGCACGCGGTTGGCTGTGGTAAAGCCGATCATAATATCACCGCTTCCATGACCTATGTAGGAGCCGCATCTGGAAAGTCCCACTCCGGCTCTCTTAATCATCCGCTTCAACTGTCTGTCGGACACGGGAAGGTCCGTGGCGATGATCATCATGATGGAGCCTCGATCGAGGGCGGCGGCTTCAATCCGGCCCTCCAACATTTCTCCCAGGGGCTCATGATTGAGGACAAAGCTGGAGGTCCTTCCGAAGTTGGACTGCACCAGCACGCCCACGGTGTACGTCTGTCCGTCGATCTCCAGAATCCGTGAGGAGGAACCGATGCCTCCCTTCATGCCAAAGCAGACCGTCCCCTTGCCGGCCCCACGTCCCCCTCTTCGAAGTCGGCGCAGGCGGCCTGGAACGCGGATTGCACCTCGGCCAGGCCCACGGCCCGCTCACTGATCCGGTTGAGCCCGGAGTCATTACACTCTCCCACCACCGGGTTTATGGAGGTGACCGTCACCCCCCTCCCTCTCACAGCGCTCCACCATGTAGTCCACCAGAGCGTCGTGTACCTTGCCCACGTTCAGGGTGTTGGTCAGGGCGATGGGAGTCTCCAACGTCCCCAGCTCCTCGATCTGCACCAGGCCCAGGGACTTGCCGAAGCCGTTGTGTATGTAGGCGGCGGCAGTCAGCTTGTTGGAAAATGGGTTGTCCTCGCAGGGCAGAATCACCGTGACTCCCGTCTTGTGGTCCGGCGTATCCACGGTCGTGTGGCCTACCGTCACGCCTTTTACATCCGTAATCTTGTTGAGCGGCCCCGTCTCCCCCTTTCCAATAATAATTCCGTAATCTCTGATTCTCTTTCTCATATTTACTCCATTCCGAGCCGAACTCTGTTCTGATATCGGCATCATATCCTTTATTTTATCTGGATCAGTTCCAGCTTTGGGCGATTTTATTCTTGTTTTTACTCAAAAACATTGATATAATCAAACTGTCAAAAATAACCATAATTTCCAAGGAGGAATTCCCATGAAAATTCAGAACATTACCGATGTTGACAAGTTTTTCCAGGTTGTAGATTCCTGTAAGGGTACTGTTGAGCTGGTTTCTCCGGAAGGAGACAGAATCAACTTAAAGTCCAAACTGACTCAGTACCTTTCCATGGCTACCATCTTTTCCAATGGCTATATCAAAGAACTGGATCTGGTTGCACATGAAAAAGAGGATGTTGACCGTTTGATCAAGTTCATGTATCAGGGCGAATAGACGCGAAGAAGGAATCTTATGGATTCCTTCTTTTTTTGTTTGATTCTATTCCTCTCCGTCTGCCTCCGTCTCGCTGTCCTCCGCCGCCTGGCGCAAAAGCTGGGCGCGGTTGGTCAGTCTTTTATGGACGGTGTCTCTTAAAAGCGAGTAAAGGACGGAGCAGAGCGGGATGAAGATCAGCATGCCTACGATTCCCATGGCGCTGCCGCCGATGGTCACGGCTACCAGGACCCAGATGGAAGGCAGGCCCACGGAGTTTCCTACCACGTGAGGGTAGATTAAATTGCCTCGATCTGCTGGAGGATCAAAAATGTAATCGTAAACGTGATCGCACTGACAGGGCTGACCATCAGCATGAGGAATATCCCCACCGCGCAGCCGATGAACGCGCCGAATATAGGAATCAGCGCGGTGAATGCGATCAGGACTCCGATTAAAAGGGCGTAGGGCATCCGCATGATGGTGAGGGTGACGAAGAACATGGTTCCCAGGATCACCGCTTCCACACACTGGCCGGTGAGGAAATTGGAAAATGTCCTCTCGGTCAGCGACGCGACGGACAGGATCGACGCGGCGGCCTTAGGCGGCAGATATGCCAGCAACAGCTTGGTAATCTGGCGGCTTAACGTCTCCTTCTGAAGCAGGATATAGAAGGAAAAGATCAGCGCGATGCCAAAGGTCGTAAAGCCGCTGACGATGGATACCGCCGCCGACACCGCGGACGTCAGCACAGAGCCGGCTCCGGCCTTTAAAAAGTTTAGTCCATCCTTAAAAACCGCCTCCCAGTCCACATGGATGCTGCCGATCTGGCTGACGATCTCCGGATACCGGGCGAACAGGCTTTCCGCCTCCCTCTGAACCCCGGCCAAAAAGTCGGGAACGTTCTGCTGCAGTCCCATGATGGTATCCACCAGCTGAGGAGCCACGACAAAGATTACCACCGCCAGGATTCCCAGGACAAAGATCAGGGTCAGCACCAGACTGACGGGCCTGGCAAAACGCCCTCTCATGTGTCCGGACAAAAGCTTTTCAATCCTTCTCATCGGAACATTCAGCACAAACGCGATCGCCGCTCCCAACAGGAACGGAAACGCCATCTGAAATCCTCTGCCCACCAGCGCCAGAATCCCTCTATAGTTAAACCCGGCCACCAAAACCACGATCGTAAACAGAATCAATCCCCGCAGTTTTTTCACCGTCTCTTTATTAAGCTCCATCCACTCTACCTCACAATTCCTTCACTGCCTGAATAATCGCTTCCCGATCCGCCTGAAAGGTTCCCTGTATCATCAATGCGCTGCCGCCGCCCCTTCCGCCCAGTCTGGCGTTTAGAGTCTTGCCGATGGCTCTCATATCCTCCGTGCTGCTTCCCATGGCATACTGCCAGCTTTCCCCGGAGCCGGTGCACACCAAAACCACGCGGCCCTTTCCCTGTTCGTAGAGAAGGGTGCAATACTGACGGATCATGGCCGGCGTAAACTGTTCCTCAAACACGATGAGAGGCTGGTCCGACGGCTCGTAGCGGTCCGCCATCAGCTGAAACAGCCTGCGGTTTAATTCACCGATCTGGATATCCTTGGCAGCTGCCTCCCCCTTTAACTTCTCCACCGCCTCGGCGACCTTCTCCTCCTTTGCGGAGAGCAGGTTTGAGATTCTGGTGACCTGGCTCTGCTTCACCCGGTAATCCATGAGGGCTTCCAGACCGCACTGCATGGAGATCCGCACGCCGCCCTTATAATGGATCATGCCGGTGCACTTGATGATTCCCACCTCCCCGGTCCGTTCCACATGCGTGCCGCAGCAGGCGCAGACATCGGCGCCCGGAACCTCGATGATCCGCACCTGACCGCTCAATTCCTTCTTGCTCCGGTAGTCCAGACGGTCAAGCTCCTCCTTCGAGGGGTAGAGGGTGACCACGGGTACATTGGCGTAGACGATGCGGTTGGCCGCCTCCTCCACCTGATCCAGCTCCTCCTGGGGTGATCACGCCGTTAAAATCCACGGTCACCGCCTCGCTTCCCATATGAAAGCCCACATTATCATAACCAAAACGGCTGTGAATGATTCCGGACAGGATGTGCTCGCCGGTATGCTGCTGCATGTTCCGGTAGCGGGTCTCCCACTGGACGCAGCCACGGACGGCAGCCCCTGGCTCTAAGGGACCATCCGTCTCATGGACAATCCTCTCCCCCTTCTCGTGAACCTCCAGCACCTGAACCGCCCCTAAGGTCCCCTGGTCGTAGGGCTGTCCGCCGCCCTCCGGGTAGAAGCCTGTCCGGTCGAGGACCACCTCATATCTCCCCTTCTTCCCCGGTTCACAGCTTATCACCACGGCTTCAAATTCTTTTATGTATGGCAGATTATAATATAATTTTTCCATCTGTACCGCTCACTTTCCTTTCCCTGCACGGCTATTCGCGCTTCATAGAGTACATTATACACAAATATGCCATAACTTCAAACATTTGAATAGAAAACTTTTCAAAATAATAGGAAACAAGGGCAAGCCGGGCGTCATATCATAAGGTGTAAAACAAAATATTTGGAGGAATTAACATGAGTGATTTAGCGGCAACAAACTGTGGATGTGGATGCGGATGTGAGTCTGGAGGAAGCGGCTGCAACATTATTTTCCTGATTCTGATTCTCTGCTACTGCGGCGGCTGGGGCGGAAACAATTGCGGCGGCGGATGCGGAAACGGTGGAAATGACTGTATCTGGATCATCCTGCTTCTGTGCTGCTGCGGCGGTGGCTTTGGCGGCAACGGCGGATGCTTCTGCTAATGAATCCACAACAAGGGGGCTGGAAGATTCCAGCCCCCTGTTTCATGCCCGTTTATTTGCTGGAGCCTCTGGACTTTCCCGGTCCTGACAGCCGTCCGGAATTGGACCCTTCCTTCTCTCCCCCTCTCCCCTGTTTCTTTTTCATACACTCCTCATCGACTTCGTAAACCGCATTTCCATCTATAATCAAACGACACCACATATGATTTCTTTCGCTCCTGTTCTCATCAATTCTGTTACGATACTATTATATGCAGATGGCATGATTTCATTGAATCCCGCATATATTGTCAACAAGAAAAGCGAGGATAATGAATATGAGTGAGGAACGTGATTTAAAATTCACCGACTTGGATTTTCTGGTCGGAAACCATCACCTTCAAATGATGAAAGCCGCTTTACCTTTTCTGCACGTATCGGAACAGAAGATGTTGTCTGTTTTAGTCAAATTAGAAGAACTTCACCGCACCATCAACCTGTTTCAGGACCAGGAGGTGGCTACCGTGGGCATCTGTTCCGTAGATAAAAAAAGCACTTCACCCCTCGACATGTTAAACGCCATAAAGCCTTACGGGACTACATATGAGCAGGATATGATCGACGTGATCTCCAACTTCATCCAGGGGTCCAGGCTCTCAAACGCCTACCAGGAAACCGCAGGAAATGCAGCCGGCAATGGGGCCGGAAACACCGAGCACCGCTCTCCCATGGATCAGATCAAGAATCTCCTGCCTCCGGAACAGCAGTCCCGTCTGGAAACGGTACAGCTTCTCATGCAGGCCATGAGCTTATAACAACCACCGCCGTCTCTCGGCAAAAGAAAGGAATGCAGCATGAATCAAAACTGGAAAAATGATCCCCGGGTGACAAACATGAGCCTGGAAAAACTGAACTATCTGACCGAGCTGGCCGACAAGGTCCAGAACACGCCGAAGAATCAGCTTCTCTCCGTCTTTATGGCTCTCAATATGGACGCCAACAAAAGCGACATGCGCTTCTCTGACCAGGAGACGGATCTGCTGGTCTCCATCCTGACCGCGGACATGAATGAGGGGGAAAAGAAAAAACTGGATACCCTCCGCCTGCTCTCCAAAAAGCTGTCCAGGGGAAGTAAATAGACTATCTGTGTACAAAAACAGCGGCCGGAGATATAAAAATCTCTCACGGCCGCTGTCTGATACTATCCTGATGTTATTTTAACCGTACCACATGCTGACAGTAGATATAGACATTCTTGATTTTCTTCGCCTGCTGTCCGTTCTCCCCCAGCACGATCGGCTGGCTGCCTGACGGCGTTATGTAGAGCTTAAATGCGATAGCGTCCTGCCCCACGTGCATCCCTTCCACAGGTTCATACTGGAAATTCTTATTCCCGATGCCCAGATATTCATACATGATATGCTCCAGCTCAGGATCGCTGAATCCGCGCACCACATCGCTCTCACCCTTCATCTCAATGATCGCTCTGGCCTCGTCAAACTTTAAGTTTGTAAAACGAAACTCCCCGTCCCCAAGAACATACGCCAGCATACTATTGTCCAAAAGCAGTAAAGAATCAGTCTCACCCATAAAAATACCTCCTTCATTCATTGAACATCGAATATTTAACAATCTTTAATTATATAATAATGCATTTTTCTCAACAAGTCAATATAGTTAGAAAATAGTCAATATTGTTAGACAATTATCAATCAAAAAAAGATACCGAAGGACAGGCTGGTCCCACGGTATCTTCTGATTCATATTATTTGCATACCAGGTTAATGATCTTACCCGGTACATAGATCTCTTTTACAATGTTTCCGGCAATCTTTTCGGCTGCCGCCGCTTTTCCTGCTGCGATGGCATCCTCCTTGGACACGTCGGCCGGAAGGTTTACAACCGCTCTGGTCTTTCCGTTGACCTGCACGGCGATCTCCACCTCGTCGTCCTTCATGGCGTCCTTGTCGCACTCCGGCCACTGGGCATGGAATACGGAATCCTCGCCGCCTAACTGCTGCCACAGCTCCTCACCGATGTGGGGGGCAAAGGGTGCTAAGAGGATCACGAAGGTTTTTAACGTCTCCTTATCGATGCCGCCGGTCTTCTTGGCCAGATCAATCAGCTTGTTGTTGTACTCCATGAAGCCTGAGATCACGGTGTTTAAGTTAAACTGCTCAAATCTCTGCTCGATGTCGAACACCAGCTTGTGACGAAGCTTCACCATCTCCTTCGTCTCCACGATATCCTTGTCATGGCTGTCCATCACCAGGTTCCAGAAACGGTTTAAGAAACGGCTGACGCCCTCGATACCGCGGTCATCCCACTCGGCATCCAACTCCGGCGGTCCCACAAACAGCTCATACATACGGAGAGCATCGCAGCCGTAGTCACGCACTAAATCGTCCGGGGAGACTACATTGCCCTTGGACTTGCTCATCTTGATGCCGTTCTTTCCGTTGATCATACCCTGGTTAAACAGCTTTTTAAATGGCTCGTCAAAGTCGATGGCTCCGATGTCACACAGGAACTTGGTGTAGAAGCGGGAATACAGAAGGTGCAGTACTGCGTGCTCCACGCCGCCGATATACATGTCTACCGGAAGGTATTTGTCCGCCTTCTCCTTGGATACCAGCGCCTCGTCGTTGTGGTTGTCCACGTAGCGGAGGAAATACCAGGAGGAACCGGCCCACTGAGGCATGGTATTGGTCTCTCTCTTGGCTGGAGCGCCGCAGACAGGGCAGGTGGTGTTGACCCACCAGTCGATGGCTGCCAACGGCGACTCTCCGGTTCCGGTGGGCTGATAGCTCTCCACCTCCGGCAGAGTCAGAGGAAGCTGATCCTCCGGCACCGGAACATTGCCGCAGTGAGGGCAATGGATAATCGGGATCGGCTCGCCCCAGTAGCGTTGTCTGGAGAATACCCAGTCGCGCAGCTTGTAGTTGACGGTCTTCTTGCCGAAGCCTCTCTTCTCGATCATCTCCGGAGCTTCCTTCTTCAGCACGGCGGATTCCATGCCGTTCCACTCGCCGGAGTTGATCATGGTGCCGCTGGCCTCGGTGTATGCCTCGGTCATATTCTCGATCTCTTTTCCGTCCTTGGCGATAACCTGGATGATCGGAATATTAAATTTCTTTGCAAACTCAAAGTCACGGTCATCGTGAGCCGGCACGCACATGATGGCGCCGGTTCCGTAGTCTGCCAGCACGTAGTCGGACAGCCAGATCGGAGTCTTCTCCCCGTTTAACGGGTTGATGGCGTAGCTTCCTGTGAACACGCCGGTCTTTTCCTTGTCCTGAAGACGGTCCACGTTGGACTTCATGGAAGCGTCGTAGATGTATTGATCCACAGCCGCCTTGGTCTCCGGGGTGGCAAGGCTGGCGGCCAGCTTGTGCTCCGGCGCCAGTACCATGAAGGTGGCTCCGTAGAGGGTGTCGGGTCTGGTGGTGTAGACGGTGATCTTCTCATCTCTTCCGTCCACCTGGAAATCCACCTCGGCGCCATAGGATTTGCCGATCCAGTCGGTCTGCATCTTCTTGACCTTCTCCGGCCAGTCCAGCTTGTCCAAATCATTTAGCAGACGCTCCGCGTAAGCGGTGATCTTTAACATCCACTGTCTTAAATTCTTCTTGGTCACGGTGGTTCCGCAGCGCTCGCAGCAGCCGTTGACCACTTCCTCATTGGCTAAGCCGGTCTTACAGGAGGGACACCAGTTGATAGGGAACTCCTTCTCGTAGGCTAAGCCCTTCTTAAACATCTGTACGAAGATCCACTGAGTCCATTTGTAGAATTCCGGGTCCGTGGTGTTGACCTCCATATCCCAGTCGTAGACTGCGGCGATCTCGTTGATCTGGCGCTTGATGTTGGAGACGTTCTCCGCCGTGGATTTGGCCGGGTGTACGCCCATCTTGATAGCGTAGTTCTCAGCCGGAAGGCCGAAGGCATCCCAGCCCATGGGGCGGATAACATAGTGGCCCTTTAAGATCTGGTAACGGCTCCACACATCGGAGATGACGTAGCCTCTCCAGTGGCCTACGTGAAGGCCGCTTCCTGACGGATAGGGAAACATATCCAGACAATAGTATTTCGGTTTCTTGCCGTCGTTGACGTTGATCGGCTTCTTTGCCCAGCTCTCACGCCATTTTTTTTCGATGGAGCTGTGATTGTACGGTACTGCCATGTTCAATTCCTCCTGAGATTTCTCAATTCTTCTTTTCCTGCGCGGGTAAACAAAGAATCCCTGCGTCGTCTGATCCTAAAGATACTAAGATAGAGACGCAGGGAATTATGCGCGGTACCACTCTACTTCATGCCTGTGCATGCACTCATCGGGCTTCATCAGCCCTCCCATATAACGGCGGGACTCCCGGCTCTGCCTACTCAGGGAATCCTCCCCTTCAGCTGGCTACTCCAAGGCCGGTTCAATCACCCTTCCCAACCGCCTCGCACCCTCCGGCAGCTCTCTGCATGTTCCAGGTCATCTACTATTCCTCTTCATGGTATTTATGCTAACAGTAAATGTAGCATATTTGGATGGGGGTGTCAACTGTTTTTCTCTTTCTGCTCCTTCTGCGCGGCTCTGGCGAATACATAAGAGATATCATACAGCTCTGGTACATCGGATATCGTACAGATGTTTACACAGGAATTCAGCCATGGGAACTTCTGTGTCATCTGATAGATAACGGCCATCGCTTTTGCTTCTGACATGGACTCTGTCGAGTGATATCCAGAGCCCTGTATATGTTTAAAACCATTTTCACGAAAAAAGCCGCGTATGTCAAAATAAGCATTATGCCAGTCACCTTTTGGGTAACAGTGCTTTAGGGATTCTGTATCCAAATCAAAGTTAATCCCTTTCTTCTGTAAACTATCCATATCGCTAATTCCTCAAAAACTCGGTAATCAGATTTTCTTTTTCCGCCCCATTATACCAAAAACACTCTTTTAAATGTTCCGCTATCCAGGACGCCTTTTTGAGCGCAAATATAGCTGCCCAGAATCTCCCATAATCCTGTTTTCTTCCCCTGTCATGATATACACGTCTTCCAGGCTGCCTGTCTGTACATGCTAAATCCTCCTGCTCAAAAATCGCATCTGTTTCGGCACACATTTTTTTCCACGGAAGCCTGATTCAAGATATCGGTGTCAAAGCTCAATTCCACTTTATACATAAGCAGCATCCTCCCTGATAGGTGTTCGAAGTTCTCTTATATTATACCATACCGCAGTCCGCCCGTCATTCATTTTAAAAGATTAATGAGGCCGCAAACTGCGCCAGGCAAGCCACAAAAAACGTCATCATTCCCACGTTCAAAAACACCGTCCGAAACCGAAGGCCCTTAGGGATCGTGATCAGGCCAGGGTGGGCTTTGAATTGTTTTCGGCCTAAAATCAGAAGCACGATGCCGGCTACGAAGCAGCCCAGAATCGTCAGGCCGTAGAGGCCGAGCACCATCATCCCCAGGGTCATGGAGGTATAATCCTCGGCCGCCATCAGGGAGGGGTCAAAAACGATGGGGGAGCTCATGAAGCGGACCAGCCACACGGACAGAACCGAGCCCAGGAAATTGATCACCATGTGATAGGCGATGGTATAGCGGAGTCTGCCGGTCTTTACATAGATGAATGCAAAGATCGCCCCCAGACCAAAGGCATAAAAAAAACTGATAGAAGTTTCCGTGCATCAGGCCGAAGAGAATGCCGGATACCAGGATGGACACGCCCTGCCCATACCGGTTGATGCGGTCGATCAAGAGCTTCCGAAACAGGAATTCTTCTATAATAGGCGCTGCCACCGCCACAGTCAGGAAATTGACCAGGAGGTTGGAATTCATCACCAGATCGGTCAGCGCGTTATCCATGGGTTTGTCGGCCACGGCTCGAAATATCAGCATCAGGACCTGGCCGATGATATTGCCCAGATACATGACCGTCACGCAGATCATAAAACAGCCGATCAGCCATCCTGGCTTCCAGCTATGGTCCGCCGGCTGATAACGCCCCGGCGTCTTCTTTAAAAATGCGACGCTGACCGGCACCGCCACCGCGTACATGGGGAGCACGGATAAGACAATCTGCGCCGTACCGGATAATTCCCTCAAGCTCACCCCCAGCGCCTTTAAGATGACCAGCATGGCATACTGAGCTGCCACCGTCACGAAAACCAACAGGGCGAAGGCTGCCCCCACCCTGGAAAATGTTCTCTTCTCTTCCTGCATATCAAAGTCCAGTTCCTGTATGTTCATTCAGTTTATTCCTCCTGCTTTCCTCTATATTTTAAACCAGTTCCGGGGCTTTTACAAGAATTTCCGGAGGGGCAGGAACAGTTTTGTAAGCTAACGACAACAGCCTCTCATAAAAAGCCCGCCCCGACAGAAAAATCACCAGGATTTCTGCCGGGACGGGCCCATATTGCGATAATATGCTGATACCGTGGTCTTATGCTTCGAGCTGATCTACCTTTGAAGCGCGGGCCTCGACTTCCTTCTTCTGTACATCTCCGGGAGCTTGCTCGTAACGGCTGAACTCGAATTCAAAGATACCGATTCCGCCTGTCATGGACCGTAAGTCCGTGTTGTAGCCGAACAGCTCGGACATGGGGATATCCGCCTCGATGATCTGCTTGCCGTTGTGGTTGGAGTTCATACCAAGCACGCGGCCTCTTCTGCGGTTCAAATCGCCCATGACATCACCGGTGAACTTGTCGGGAACGGTCACCTTTAAGTTGACGATCGGTTCCAGAAGCACCGGATTGGCATCCATGAAGCCCTTCTTGAAGGCCAATGTAGCCGCCATCTTAAACGCCATCTCGGAGGAGTCTACCGGATGGTAGGAGCCGTCCACCAGCGTAGCCTTGATTCCGACTACCGGATAAGCAGCCAGCGGTCCCTTTAAGACGCATTCCTGAACACCCTTCTCCACTGCCGGGAAGTAGTTTCTCGGAACGGCGCCGCCGAACACTTTCTCCTCAAATACGTATGGTTTCTCCAAATCGCCGGAGGGCTCAAATTCCATCTTGACATCGCCGTACTGGCCGTGTCCGCCGGACTGCTTCTTATACTTGCCCTGAACCTCCACTTTCTTGCGGATGGTCTCCCGGAACGCGAATTTAGGCTTCATCAGTTCAATCTCTACTTTATAACGGTTCAGAAGCTTGCTGACCACAATATCCAGCTGCTGGTCGCCGATACCATATAACAGGGTCTGGCGGTTCTCCTTGTCGTTGACTGCCTTTAAGGTCAAATCCTCCTCTGTCAGTTTGGCAAGTGCGCTGGACACCTTGTCGTCGTCGCCTTTGGTCTTGGTCTTATAACGCATATATGTATATGGTATGGAGATCTCAGGTTTGTGGTATACAATGGGGGCAGATCTAAGGGCGATGGTGTCGCCGGTCTGGGTGACGTTAAGCTTCGCCACGGCTCCGATATCGCCGGCCTTTAACTCCGGTACCTCGATGGCCTCCTTGCCTCTCAGCACGTAAAGCTTTGCCACCTTCTCCTCCGTGTCCTTATTGACATTGTAGATGGCGGTGTCAGGCTTTAACGTTCCTGTACAGATCTTCATCAGAGAGTATTTGCCGATGAAGGGGTCTACCATGGTCTTGAATACCTTGGCCGACAGGGACACGTTGTCGTTATATTTGGCTACGAAGCGCTCGCCGGTGGATACGTCCACACCGATACACTCGTACTTATCCGGTGACGGGAAATACTTGTCAATACCCTGCAAAAGCATGCGGGCGCCCTGGCAGTTGATGCCGGAACCCAGCATAACGGGAACAATGGTTCCCTCTATCACATGTTCTCTGAGCGCCGAGGAGATCTCCTCCTGGGTGAATTCCTCGCCGGAGAAATAACGCTCCATATACTCCTCGCTGGTCTCGGCAACAGCCTCCATCAGCGCGTCGCGGCAGATATCCAGGTTCTTCTTGGAATACTCAGGAATCTCACATTCTTCGTAATCGCTCAAATTCGTAAAACGACGGCCGGACATCTTCACCACGTTGACGAATCCTACGAACTTCTCGTTCTCACGGATCGGCAGATGGAACGGCGCGATCTTTCTGCCGAATTCCTTCTCCAGCTTCAGCACCAGTTCACGGTAGCTGGCATGGTCGTCGTCCATATTGGTCACAAATATGATTCTGGGGAGTTTATATTTCTCACAGATCTCCCACGCTTTTTCCGTACCTACTTCGATGCCGGCCTTGCAGTTCACTACGATAACGGCCGCATCCGCCACGCTCATGGCTTCCTCTACTTCACCTACAAAATCAAAATATCCCGGAGTGTCTAATAAATTAATCTTAATCGGCCCGTTCTCCCCTTCGTATTCCAGCGGAATCAGAGAGGTAGAGATGGAAAACTGCCGCTTGATCTCTTCTTTGTCGAAATCACTGATCGTCGTTCCGTCAGTAACCTTGCCCATTCTCTTGGTGACTCCCGTCAGCAGAGCCATGGCTTCTGCGATTGTTGTCTTACCGGCCCCTCCGTGCCCGAGTAATACAACGTTACGGATCTGTTTGGTTCCATAAACGTTCATAAACATTCCTCCTGTACATTATTGTGTCGTAAGTCTTTCAGCATTCAGAGGTCATTTTCTCCATACTGAAACCCATGATCATATTTTACTAAAAATGTCGGATATTTTCAAGTAAAACATGCAATTTATACAAAAAAATTATCAAGTTTTTTAATTATTTCCGCGATAGCCCGGTGGTGCGGGTTTTCCTCACTTTAAAGCGTCGAAGTTTAACGCAATAAAGCGTTGACATTTTACTCCCTTTCTATTACAATGTGTTCATGCATTATTACATGTTGTACGAAGAAGGAGACCATCGATTATGATCGTAATTATGAAACCAGGCGCTTCCGAGGACGCCGTAAACAAAGTAAAGAGTACCATAGAGGCCAATGGCCTGCAGGCCCATCTGTCACAGGGCTCCGAGGTCACCATCGTAGGAGTTGTGGGCGATAAAAGCCGTCTTTCCGGTTCCAATATCGAGCTGTATGAGGGCGTTGACAAGGTCGTGGCCGTCACCGAATCCTACAAGCTGGTCAACAAGAAATTCCACCCCGACGACTCCGTCATCCCCGTGGGCAACACCACCATCGGGCCGGGTACATTGACGATCATGGCCGGTCCCTGCGCCATCGAGAGCAAGGAACAGCTGATGGAAACGGCGTATGCGGTGAAGAAGGCCGGAGCCACCTTCCTGCGCGGCGGCGCCTACAAACCGAGAACCAGCCCCTACTCCTTCCAGGGTCTTGAGGAGGAGGGCTTAAAATATATGAAGGAAGCCAGAGAAGCCACCGGCCTCAATGTGATCTGCGAAGTCACCAGCAAGCAGGCCATCGAAGCCTCGGTCAAGTATGTGGATATGCTTCAGATCGGCGCCAGAAACATGCAGAACTTTGAGCTTTTAAAGGAAGCGGGCAAGTCCGGTCTTCCGGTTCTGTTAAAGAGAGGGCTCTCCGCCACCATCGACGAGTGGCTGAACGCGGCCGAATACATTATCTCCGAGGGCAATCCCAACATCGTCCTCTGCGAGCGTGGAATACGCACCTATGAGACAGCCACCAGAAACACGCTGGACATCAGCGCCGTGCCGGTGATCCGCGCCAAGAGCCATCTGCCGGTGATCGTCGATCCCAGCCATGCAACCGGTGTGCGGGCCTATGTGGCTCCCCTGGCAAAATGTGCGGTGGCAGTGGGCGCCGATGGTCTGATGATCGAGGTCCATCCCTGTCCGGCCCGCGCCCTATCCGACGGCCCCCAGTCACTGACCTTTGACGCCTTTGACAAGCTGACGGCTGAGTTAAAGCCCTACGCGGACCTTGCCGGGAGGAAATTCCTATGACAGATTCCACCATTGCCTTTATCGGGCTTGGACTCATCGGCGGCTCCATCGCCAGAGGGCTCAAGCGTGACAATCCAAACATCAAAATCATGGCATATATGAGAACCCGCTCCAAACTGGAGCAGGCCCAGAGAGACGGTATCGTGGATACCGTCTTAACTGGAATTGGGGATGAGTTAAGGGAGTGCGACATGATCTTTCTGTGCACGCCTGTGGAGTACAACGCCCAGTATCTGTCCTCCGTCAAGCCCTATTTAAAGCCGGGGGCCGTCCTCACGGATGTGGGAAGCACCAAGACCAACATCCACGAGGAGGTCATCCGCTTAGGGCTGGAGGACAGCTTTGTGGGCGGCCACCCCATGGCCGGTTCCGAAAAGACAGGCTATGAGAATTCCACCGACCATCTGCTGGAAAATGCCTACTATATTATCACCCCCTCCGCCCATTCCAGTCAGGATCAGATCGACCGGCTGGTGGAAGTTGCGACGGCCATCGGCTCCATGCCCTTGGTCCTGGACTACAGGGAGCACGACCGGATCACCGCGGCCATCAGCCATCTTCCCCACATCGTGGCGTCCAGCCTGGTAAATCTTGTGAAGGCCGCCGACGATCCCATGGAGCACATGAAGCAGCTGGCGGCGGGAGGCTTTAAGGATCTCACCAGAATCGCGTCCTCGTCCCCGGATATGTGGGAGCAGATCTGCATCACCAACAGCGACCATATCGCCGACATCCTGGAGCGCTATATCCAGTCATTGACAGAGATTCTTGACAGGGTCAGAGACAGGGATCACAAGGCCATCCATGACTTATTCGACGACTCCAGAGCTTACCGGGACTCCGTGCCGGAGAAGGCCAGAGGCTCCGTGGAGCCGGATTACTCCTTCACCATCGATATCGTAGACGAGCCGGGTTCCATCTCCACCCTCTCCGTAATTCTGGCAGCCAAGGGGATCAACATCCGGAACATCGGCATCAATCACAACCGGGAGCACGGCGAGGGCACGCTCCGGGTCTCCTTCTACACGGAGGCGGCCATGGAGATGGCCTGGCAGCAGCTCCGTAAATACAATTATGAACTGATCAGTAACAGCTAGAAAGGATTCCGACCATGAAATTTTCAAAAGTAAGCCACTTAAAGGGCCAGATCACAGTGCCGGGAGACAAGTCGGTCTCCCACCGCAGCGTGATGTTCGGGTCCATTGCCCGGGGCACCACCACGATCCGTCATTTCCTCCAGGGAGCGGACTGCCTCTCCACCATCGAGTGCTTCCGCCAGATGGGCGTCGCCATCGACAATCAGGGGGATACGGTGGTCGTCCACGGCAACGGACTTCACGGCTTAAAGGCTCCATCCAGTGTGCTGGACTGCGGAAACAGCGGCACCACCACCCGGCTAATCTCGGGAATTCTCGCCGCTCAAGGCTTTACCACCACCTTAACCGGCGACGCCTCGATCCAGAAGCGCCCCATGAAGCGAATCATCGATCCCCTGTCCCGGATGGGGGCGGATATCGTCAGTGTGAACGGAAATGGCTGTGCTCCCCTCAGGATCGCAGGGACTAAGCTTCACGGTATCCACTACGAGTCTCCAGTGGCGTCGGCACAGGTGAAGTCGGCGATCCTTTTAGCCGGTCTCTACGCGGACGGCGAGACAAGGGTGACGGAGCCTTACATATCCAGAAATCACTCAGAGATCATGCTCCGTCATTTTGGCGCGGAGGTCTCCACCGAGGGTACAACCGTGACGGTCAAACCGGCAGCGGAACTCTATGGCGGCGCTGTGGAGGTGCCCGGCGATATCTCTTCCGCCGCCTTCTTCCTGGCCGCCGGCCTCACGGTTCCGGACTCTGAGATCCTCATCCGCCGAGTGGGTATCAATCCCACCAGGGACGGGATGATCGAGGTCTGCCGGAATATGGGCGCCGATCTCACTCTGGAAGACGTCTCAACCGGCTCCGGCGAGCCCACCGCGGATATCCGAGTGAGAACCAGCCGGCTCCACGGCACCGTCATCGGCGGCTCCGTGATCCCCCGCCTGATCGACGAGCTTCCCGTCATCGCCGCCATGGCCTGTATGGCGGAAGGGGAAACCGTGATCCGGGATGCCGCAGAGCTGAAGGTAAAGGAATCCAACCGGATCGACGTCATGGTCCGCAATCTCACCGCCATGGGCGCCGATGTGACCGAAACCGAAGACGGCATGATCATCCGCGGCGGAAAGCCCCTCCACGGAGCAGTGATCGACAGCAAACTGGACCACCGCATCGCCATGACCTTCGCCGTAGCCGGACTGCTGGCCGACGGGGAGACGGAGATTTTGGGGGCAGAGTGCGTGAACATCTCTTATCCGGGATTTTATGAGGATTTGAAACGGCTGACTGTCGGTTAAACCGATAGGCTGCCGCAGAATGAGACAAAAGGACCTGGAAGCGTTTATTTCATCGCCTCCAGGTCCTTTCTCTATCAATCCGTCACGCTCCCTCCTTCTGCATAAAGGCTTCCCGCCCGTTGAATACCTCCATCATCATCAGGACACCCAAGCGGTAGCCGGTGACGAAACGGTCCATGGAGTAGAGATAGCTTTCTTCCAGATGTGCGTCGGTGTAGCGGTCCGGCAGTTCTCTCTCCTCCGCGTTCAGTTTGGCGTGCAGTTCCTCGCCCAGGCTGCAGTACAGTTCTCTGGCTTTGTTGTACTCTTCGCTTCCCTCGTAGATCGCCGGCTCTACCGTCAGGTTACCGGTTGCAAAGGCTTCTAAAACATTACCCATCTCTCGGTCCTCTCTTTCGTGTTGTTCTGCTCGGCGCCCAGTTAAGATTAACCTCACAGTATATATAATTATACCTCATATATACTATTTCTTCAACACTTCTATGGCCGCTTCTCCAATTCCTTCGCTGAATGTGGGATGGGCCATGACCACATCCGCCAGATCCTCCGCCGTCAGTCCTTTGGAGATGGCCAGTCCGATCTCGCCGATCATGTCCGTGGCCCTGGCGCACATCAGCTGTCCGCCCAGGATACGGTTCGTCTCCGGGTCGGCCACCAGCTTGATGAAGCCACGCTCCTGCATGGAGAGGACGGACTTACCGTTGACCGACATGATATATTTGCCGGTTTTTATCGGGATGTTTTTCTCCTTGGCCTCGTCTGCCGTGAGGCCCACGGAGGCGATCTCCGGATCGGTGTAGACGCAGGACGGAATGGTACTGATATCCCCAGTCTCTTTCTCGCCGAACATGTGAGCCACTGCAAGACATCCCTCCGCGGTGGCCGCGTGGGCCAGCTGGATTCCGCCGATCACATCACCCACCGCGCTGATACCGGGGATCGAGGTGCGGTAATGCTCATCCACCAGAATCCGCCCCCGGTCCATATCCGGCTTCACTCCGCCATCCCCGGCAAAGAGGCCGCTTGTATCCGCCCTGCGGCCGGTGGCGATCAGAATCCCGTCCGCCTCGGCGGAGTGCTCCGCTCCTTTTTCCTCATAGATGCAGGAGAGCCCAGTTTCCGTTTTCTCAATCCGTTTTACCGTGGCTCCGGTGTGAATGTCCACGCCTCTCTTCTTCATGATCATTTTCAGGTTCTGTGAAAATTCACGGTCCATGGTGGGAAGGATTCTCTCCATGGCCTCGATCACGGTCACCTGACGGCCTAAATCACTGTAAATGGTCGCAAACTCCACGCCGATCACCCCGCCGCCGATGATGAGAAGGCGGTCAAAGAATCCGTCTGCCTTGGAGAGAAGGTCATCACTGTCCACGACTCCTGGAAGGTCCGCCCCTTCGATCGGAGGTATGGAGGGTACGGAGCCTGTGGCGATCAGAATATGCTCCGCCTCCAGCTCGGTCACGGTTCCATCCACCGACGTCACCTGCACGCGGCCTGGAGCCGTGATCGTCCCGGTGCCCTGGCAGGTATCGATCTTACTTTTCTTAAATTGCTGGCCGATTCCGTCCCTCAGCGTCTTGACAACCTCCTCCTTTCGGGCCTGGAGTGCCGCCGCATCTGTCGAAGCTCCGTGAATGGTCAGACCGGCCGCCTCCGCATTTTGGCAGGCCCGGTACAGTTCGCTGGTATGCAGCATGGTTTTGGTCGGTATGCAGCCGCGGTTTAAGCAGGTGCCTCCCAACTCCCGGCGCTCCACCACAGCGATTTTCTTTCCCCATCCGGCCGCCTTGAGGGCCGGAATATATCCGCCGGGCCCGGCGCCGATTACAACTAAATCATAGATTTCTGCCATACTCTTCTCCTTTATTCCATATATTATTAAATTCAATTCAGCCGCACGGAAAGGTCCGAAGGCGGCTGAATTGATATGTGTAAAGCATATTTCTGTTTGCAGTGCGCGGCCCTGACAACTCCCGGTTTACAATTCCTCCCGGATCAGCCCTGCCAAATCATCTCTCATCTCTCTTTGCAGCTCCGTATCCGCGGCAGTCTCCGCCAGTACACGCTCCATGTCCGACAGACGGTATAATGTCCCCGGCAGCACCTGTTCCAGCGCCTTTAGGTATACGGTATCCAGCGCATCGGAGCAGATTACCGCCTGGATGATCCTGCCCTCGTTGACCTCCAGCGTGATCTCAGCCTCTCCCCAGGGGAAACGTCTCAGCAGGCAGTGGGTGAACGGAATCTTTCGTCCATACTTCCATTCCCAGGAGCTGTACTTCTTCTCTTTCTCCTCCACACTGCTCCAGTCGATCTCCCCGCTTTCCATCCTCAGGACAGGGAGGCCGTAAACCTCGGCAAATGCCAACTCCATCCTCTCCTTTACCAGTTCCACCGTGATATCGGGAATGTACTCGGATAGGTTAGTCACACGGCTTCTGACGGACTCCACGCTCTTTGACTGGAGCTTTTCTTTGGAGACGTTTAAATACCTGGACATGTCGTTCTTGTCGACATCCACCAGGATCGTCCCGTGATGATAGCAGAAATCGCCGCTCTCGTAGTAGGCGTTGCCGGAAAATTTTCTTCCCTCTATGGCGATGTCATTTCTCCCGGTGCGGGAAGCCGCGATGCCAAATGCCTGGACCGCTCTCAGGATAACCTCTGTCTGACGGCTGACGTCGTAATCCGGTTTTCTGACCAGAAAGGTAAAGTTCAAATTGCCCAGATCGTGAAAGACAGCCCCGCCTCCTGACAGTCTCCTGGCGAGGAAACCGCCGTCACGCTCCAGCTCCTCGATCCTGCACTCCTTAAAGCTGTTCTGGTTTCTTCCGATAACCACCGTATGACGGTTCTGCCACAGGTACAGGATACACTGGCCGGGCCTTACACAGCCCAGTAAGTATTCCTCCAGGGCCAGATTTTTATAAGGGTTGGTACCCTCGTTCAGATACAGGCTCAGCTCTGTAATCATATGTCTTTCTCTCCAAAATCATAGGTCAGGACGGGAGTTCTGGCCGCCCTCACCTCGTCCAGACGCCCTACCAGTGTGTGATGGGGCGCGGTGCGAATCTTCTCCGGATCATTCTTCGCCGTCTCGTGGATCTCTAAGAATGCGTGGATCAGCTCATCTAAGTTTTCCTTGGATTCGGTCTCCGTAGGCTCCACCATCAGCGCCTCGTGGACAATCAGCGGGAAGTACATGGTCGGCGGGTGGATGCCGTAGTCCAGAAGGGCCTTGGCGATATCGATGGCCGCCACGTCGATGTCATGCTTCTCCTGCTCCAGGCTCATGACAAACTCGTGCATACAGGTATCCTTATATGGCATCTGATAGATTCCCGACAGCTTGACGCGGATGTAGTTGGCATTTAACACGGCATTTTTGCAGGCGGCCGGGATTCCCTCGCGGCCCAGCATGAGCGCGTAGGTCAACGCTCTGACCACCACCAGGAAATTGCCGTAAAACTCTTTCACCATCCCGACGGAATGAGGATAATCGCACCAGGAGAGTGTTCCGTCTCCCGCCGCCGTCACCCCTCTGCCTGGAAGAAACTGGGCTAAAAACTCCTTGCAGCCCACCGGGCCGCTTCCCGGACCTCCGCCTCCGTGGGGAGTGGAAAATGTTTTGTGCAGATTCAAATGGACACAGTCAAAGCCCATGTCTCCGGGCCGCACCACGCCCATCACCCCATTTAAGTTGGCGCCGTCATAGTAGTTGAGACCACCTGCGTCGTGGACAATCTTCGTGATCTCCAGAATGTTTTTGTCAAACAGTCCCACAGTGTTGGGATTGGTCAGCATAAGACCGGCGGTATCCTCCCCCACTGCTTCGCGCAGCTTTTCCAAGTCCACGCAACCGTCCTCCTTGGACGGAATGTTGACAACCTGATAACCGGCCATCACCGCGCTGGCCGGATTGGTTCCGTGGGCCGAGTCTGGCACGATGATCCTGGTTCTCTTCTTGTCTCCCCTGCTGTCATGGTATGCCTTGATCAGCAGAAGTCCGGTAAATTCTCCGTGGGCTCCGGCTGCCGGCTGAAACGTCATATGGTCCATCCCGGTGATCTCACCGAAGATCTCCTCCGCTGTCTTTAACACCTCCAAACAGCCCTGAACCGTGTTCTCCGGCTGGAGCGGATGAATCCGGGTAAAGCCGGGCAGGGAGGCGGTCTCCTCATTGATTTTGGGATTGTATTTCATAGTACAGGAGCCCAGGGGATAAAATCCGTCGTTGACTCCGTGGGTTGCTTTGGCTAACTCTGTGTAGTGGCGGCTGATGTCATTTTCCGAGACCTCGGGCAGATGGAGAGGCAGTTCCCTTTTCTCCTCGCCCAGGTCGATAACCGGCACATCGCACTCCGGCAGTATGGTACATCTGCGCCCCTTCACGCTCCGTTCAAATATCAGCTTCATGCGCTCAGCACCTCCTTCACCAGTCCCGCCAGCTTCTCGATATCGGCTTTGGCGTTCATCTCCGTGGCACACCAGAGTATCCGGCCGCCTTCTATGGGCAGGCCGCCCAGGATGCCGTGTTCCTCCAGCTTCTTTAACAGTGTTTCCGCCGGAACCGGGCACTCGGTGACAAACTCGTGGAAATAGGGTTTGTCATAGACCGGCCGGAGTCCCGTCTCCTCCAGGAGCTGTTGGAGATAATGGGCCTTGGAGGTGCACAGCGTCGCGGTCTGTGCCAGTCCGTCCGGTCCCATGGCCGACAGATAGACGGAGGCAGTCATGGCACAGAGGGCCTGGTTGGAACAGATATTGCTGCTGGCCTTCTCCCTCCGGATGTGCTGCTCTCTGGCCTGAAGGGTCAGGACAAAGCCGCGTTTCCCCTCGAAATCCACGGTCTCGCCTACGATTCTGCCGGGAAGCTTTCTCATCATCTCCCTGGTGGCCGCCATGAAACCCAGATATGGTCCGCCAAATGAGAGAGGAAGCCCCAGAGGCTGCCCCTCCCCGACAGCCACGTCGGCGCCGCATTCCGCCGGCGTTTTGATCACCGCCAGGGCTATGGGATTGCAGCCCATGACAAATTTGCCGCCCTTTTCATGGATGATCTCCCCGGCTTTCCCGGCGTCCTCCAGGATACCGTAGTAGTTGGGCTGCTGTAAATAAAAGCAGGCCGTGGTTTCATCCGCCAGCTGGGCCAGCATTTCCAAATCCGTACAGCCGTCTTTGGCTGGAACGGTTACAATCTCAGTGTCTCTCCCGTAACAATAGGTCTGCATCGTGCGGATCACCTGGGGATGGACCGTCTCTGATACCAGAACTCTGGTCCGCTTTCTGTCCTTGCACATGAAGATGCTCTCAGCGGCCGCGGAGGCTCCGTCGTAGACAGAAGCATTGGCTGCCTCCATCCCGGTCAGCTGGCAGATCATGGTCTGAAATTCAAAGATGGACTGTAAGTTTCCCTGGCTGATCTCCGCCTGATAGGGCGTGTAGGCGGTGACAAAATCCTCCTTCGAGGTAACGCTCTTTACGATGGCCGGTATGTAATGGCAGTAGGCCCCGGCTCCGCGGAAGATGTGCGGGAAGATCCGATTCTTCTCCGCCATGGCCCCAGCTTCGCCCTCACCTCCATCTCGGAGCAGCCCTCCGGGATATCCAGGCCGTTCTTTAACATCACCTGGCTGGGAATATGGTCGAAGAGGGCCTCGAAACTGTCGTAGCCGATCTCCCGCAACATCTCCTGCTGCTGTTCATCGGTCGTGGATAAAAAATCCCCCATTGGTTTCTCCTCCTCTACTGTTCCCCTGCAAATGCCTCGTAAGCAGCCGCGTCAAGCAGCTCCTCCTGGCCGTCGATCTGTTCCACCTTGATGAACCAGGCTCCGTATGGATCTTCATTGATCAGCGCCGGGTTGTCGAGCAGTTCCTCATTGATCTCGGCCACGATTCCGGTCACGGGAGAATAGATATCGGAGACTGCCTTCACAGATTCCACGTCCCCAAAGGCTTCGCCTGCCGTCACCTCATCCCCTGCCTCCGGCAGGTTTACGAATACAAGATCTCCCAGTTCCTTCTGGGCATAGTCGGTCAGACCGATCTTGGCGGTGGTATCGTCCTCAAACTCCACCCACTCGTGAGACTTTGCATACTTTAAATTTTCCGGATAATTCATAATGATTCCCTCCTGATATTTTATGTTTTTATTTTATGAACGCTTATAGAATGGCAGTGCAACAACCTCGGCCGCAACCCTTCTGCCTCTGACCTCGGCCTCCACGGCGGTTCCCGGTTCCGTATAAGCGATATCCAAGAGCGCCATCGCCACAGGGCAGCCCAGGTACGGACAGTGAGTTCCCGATGTGGTGTGGCCGATCTCTTTTCCGTCGGCAAAGACCTTCTCGTGTTCTCTGATGATGCCTCTGCCCGTGACTTTGAGCCCGACCCGCTTTCTCGTCAGCTCCCCCTTCTCCTCCATGGCCTTTTTGCCGATGAAGTCTTCCTTCTTCATCTTGACGGCAAAGCCCAGCCCGGCCTCTATGGGAGTGATCGTGTCATCCATCTCATGACCGTAGAGCGGCATGGCGGCCTCCAGGCGCAGGGTATCTCTGGCACCCAGACCGCAGGGGATCAGTCCCTCGTCCTTTCCGGCTTCCATGAGAGCGGCCCAAAGCTCAGGGGCTTTCTCCGCCGCCATGTAGAGCTCATAACCGTCCTCGCCGGTGTATCCGGTTTTGGAGATCAGGCAGGAAATTCCCGCCACGGTTCCCTCGGGGACACAGCTATAATACTTGACAGGAATGTCCTCCGTTTTGGCCAGCTTGACCAGGATCTCATGGGCTTTCGGGCCCTGGAGCGCGATCTGTCCTACGTGTTCGGAGATATCCGTAAACGCCGCATCTCCGAAGGCGTGGGCCGTCATCCAGGCGAAGTCCTTATCCTTGTTGGAGGCATTGACTACGATAAAATAGTGGTCGTCCCGGATCTTATACACGATCAAGTCGTCCACCACGCCTCTCTCCTCGTTGCACATGGGGCTGTAGCGCGCCTGCCCGTCGTACATGGTGGTGAAATCATTGGTCAGAATGTGGTTTAAATTGGCCAGCGCATCCGGACCGATACAGGTGATCTCCCCCATGTGGGACACGTCGAACAGACCGCAGCCGGTTCTCACCGCCATATGCTCGGCGATCACGCCCTGCCCATACTGAACCGGCAGCAGATAACCGGCAAACGGGACCATCTTGCCGCCGCTCTTTACATGGGTGTCATACAATGTTGTTTTCAGTTCCATGATGTAACCTCTCCTTTGCTATATTCGTTAAATTTTAAACACAAAAAAGGACATACAGCAAATACTGCCATATGCCCTGTCTTCGTACCTGAAAGATTACCCTCCCGCTTCCCTTGGGAAACGGAAAAGCTGCCTCGTCGGTGGCGCTCACGCCTTTCCAGAGTTTCGTCCAAATCTGGTCCTTTTGCCTGAGAGTTTCTCTCCCCTTCGGCTCCGCACTAAAACGGTCTCTCCCGGATTCTTCAACCGAATATGAACTTCCTTTTCTACGGTTAGTTTGCCATAGATTGCCAACGGCCGCAAGCCCAAAATTCATGTTCGTTACGATTAGTTGCGATTCACTCCGCACCCAGTAATCCGCAATATTTCCCATCATTCGGGGCCATCATACACATGCGGCTGTGCGATGGCCCCCTTCTGTCTACGGTGTTACGATAAAATTTTCCGTATCATAGGTAAGTACCTGATTCGCTCCGCCTCCTGTCTGCACAAGTTCATATCTCAAACGGTAGGTGCCCTCCGGCAACGAGTTTTTCCACGTATAGGTGATATCCTGGCTTGCCTCCCAGTTATAATCCTTACTGATCCCTGTGAGACCGTCAAACAGCGTTCCAAAGTTTACCTGGGCATATTCTCCTGTGGTCTGATCCTTCTTCCACAGGCTGACTCTCTCCACGACGCCGTCTGTGGTGGCTCCGTTCTCAGCCTTCGCCTGAAGGCACAGCTTTAGCGGCTGACGCGGCTCGGCGGTTTCTGCCGGATATAAGCGGCTGGCCGACGGGTCCTTGAAATCTGCCTCGACGGAATAGCGTTTGTCCATGATATTGAAGTTCAAGTACAGCGGCGTTCCCGTAAGGCTTCCCGGGTAGGCGGACAACGGCGACGAGGTTAAATAGATCTCCCACTGGTATCCTCCCGCCGTCAGACTGCTGGGCTTTGTGTTGATTCCCAGGCTGCTGGTGCTGCTCATCATGCTGTTTCCCAGGGGCACGGAGATTCCGCCTCCCGCCAGTTCACCGGTCTTTGCTCCTCCCTTTTCCACAAACCAGTCGGTGGGCACCGGCACATAGGTTCCCACGTCCCGGTTTTTTAAGCGCAGGCGTGCGCCCATCTCCATGTCGTTTCCCGTGGTATCGACGCCTCCGCTTCCTCCCTCCGCATAGGTGATCAGAGTCAGAGGTATCACCGCTTCCCGGTCGTAAAACGCCCCCTCCTTCTCCGCGCCTGTGGCCTCCGGGCTGGAGATTCCGTAGCTCTGCTGGGACGCAGCGACGCTGAACAGGATCTTCACCTGCTTGACCGGCGCGCTGCTTCCTGGGCTGTAGATAGGCTCAAACGCCGCACACAGCTTATCCTGGCTGTAGGCAGACGGCGCGTTGGCAAAGTCCAGGATAAACAGGTAATTCTCTCTGTCATAATAGCTGAGGCTGCTTTGGTATGACTCGTCGCTTCCGTTCTTCGTAAACTCACTGAGCAGCACCTCCGATACCCCGCCTGCCGGCACCGTATAATGGGCGTAGACCGGATCGCCGCCGGAACGGTCCACGGCCAGGATCGTCACCCCCTCCGGCAGTTTTGTGGTGGTTCCCGGGGTGGTAGGGGTATCTCCGATGGAAAAGCTCAGCTTATGATCGATGGCTGTATCTCCGCTTCCACCCTTTTTTCCATACTGCAGAGTGACCGCGCTCTTTTGGGAGATCGTCGCTCCCGTCTCCCCGTTTTTGGTTCCAAAGTCATAGGTCTGGATGGCCCGGACGTATTCCTTTCCGGTGGAGATCAGGACATCGTCATAGGTATCCAGCGACTCTCTCCGGATCTTCAGCTCCACCGTCAATTTTCCCTGGACGGAGAAGCCTCCGTCGGAGAGCATTTTCACATTTTCCAACTGGAAGGTAACGATCAGAGGATAGTCGGCATCCGTCGCCGTGATTCCTCCCCGGTTGGTCAGTTCCACCAGGATCGTGGGGTTCACGGAGCGGTTGTTTAATGTCTGTAAGGACTCCGTGGCAAGGCCGCCGTAGCCGCCTCCCTTCGCTCCCTGTTCGCTGTCTCCCGCAATATAACCCATGGTCATGGGATTGACCCAGCCAAGATTGCCCGCCTTGACGGCGATTCCAAGGGTTGTGTCAACCGGGTCGCCGGAGTCCAGCGCCTCCGGGTCTTTTAAGACAAACTTGCTTCCGTCCGTCAGATTGCTGGTGATCGTGACCGGAGACTCTTTCTCCGTATTCTGCACCAGGCGGTAGACCGAGCCGTCCGCAGGCCATGGGGAAGTGATCTCAATCACCTTTCCGTCCGCAGGCTTGTCCGACATGACCATGATGTCTGTCTTTTTCATATCCGTGCCGATGGCCCAGTTTCTCCAGTTA
>Ga0192243_10135_pt1 | contig 28654 bp, 25 predicted proteins | sample Koala_Koa27_K3_FD_131233 | JGI IMG/M metagenome (GOLD analysis project Ga0192243, IMG submission 131233) | Enriched cells from koala feces incubated with labeled cellulose particles, San Francisco Zoo, California, United States - Koala_Koa2-7_K3 ... | reverse complement strand
TCAAAGCCTTGAAACGGCTGCTCTTCTCTTTTGGGGACCAGCTCATTTCCCAATGCATAAAATTCCGCTTCATAGTCCTGGACAGTAATCGGGAACTCGAAATCATCGCTCCAATGGTAATTGCTATATTCATAGGTTTTTAATGGCAGCGTCACTTCTTTTTTGTTCCCGGTTGCATCATCTGTCACCTCAATGATTCCCGCGTCCGGTATCCGGTCCGCCTGCTCTACCGCCGAATATGTAATGTCACTGGATACCTCTTTTGTCCGATCCTCCACCATAACATCAACATCATGGTAGCTGTACAGGACATAGGTTTTTCCTGCTTCCTGATACTCCTTATCAGGTACCTGTATGTAATCGGGATCATCATTGACGTAAGGTGCCGACGTTACTACAATACTTTCCGCCTTGGCATTATCATTCAAAATCTCCGTTTCCACGCCCGATAATCGATATGTTTTTCCATTCACATTGATTTTCTCGTCAAAATCAATGGATTGTTCCGGGTCTGTTGCCGTATATGTTTTTTCGACGGTGTATGGTTCTGCCGCATAACTATTAATTGGTAATGAAAACATACTCACTAACACTGAACCAATAAACCAGTTCTTATAACACTTCAAACTCATAAATGTTCTCCCTTAGAGTTGCACCAGCGCAACTTTTATGTGCCGGAACCCGGACCAGCCAGGCCCCGGCATTTTTATTTATCTTTTCCGCCGTTGACGATACAGGAGGAATGAAACGCCACCGGCACATAACAGAAACAATCCGATCATTGGCAGGAATGGGGTCTGATCTCCGGTTTGATATCTTCGGAGAATTTTACCCAGACCGCCAAAGACGGCCGTGCCTTTTCCTCCAAGGGACGTATGATAGGTTGCGATTACTTTTCCTATCTTTTGTCCTGGTGGAAGCGTTCCTGAGTAATCGTGTATAACTGTGGTTCCTGTAATACTTCCATCGGCATGTGCCACAAAATCATAGGTCCCGCTATTAAGCTGATAGCCTGTCGGTGCCTGAATTTCTTTAATCCGATATGTACCCGTAGAAGTCGGTAAAAATGTAAAACAACCATCTTCCCCGGTTGTTTCCTCTCCCACGACCTCATTGTCGCTGTTGAAAATCTGGATGAGTGCTCCGGCCAACGGCTCTTTCGTATTGCCATCCAGTTTCTGGATAACAATATTGGTTGACGGCGTATTCTGGATCTTATAATCACCGCTTATCGTGCCATCACTGGCAATCGTAACGCTATACGTCTTATCGCTAATAAAATAGCCGTCAGGCGCTTTTGTTTCCTTGAAGGTATAAGTTCCAGGGGCTGGCTTTTTCAGCCGAATTACGCCCTTCTCGTTGCTCACAGCAGTAGCTAAGAGGCTTCCATCCTGATTGTAAAAAGCAAATTCCGCTCCGGGCAAAACTTCCCCGAACAAATTGGTCTTTAGGAATGAAATATAGTCCACGGTAGGCTTCGGGGTGTTACTGCCTCCACCGTCACTACCACCGCCGCCAGGTCTCTTTTCATTGTTGAAGGTGACAGTATGACGTGCATAGGTATCTCCTACCGTCACCTTAACCACCTCCTCGGATGGCTTATATCCTGATGGCGCTGCCAACTCGCTGACATAATAATCACCTGGGTCTAGCCCGTAGAGTTTATGGCCTTCTCCTTCCACGGAGGTCCATTCATCTAACGGAGTTGCATTAGAGGCCGATGACGTTGAAATCTTCATTCGGGCTCCTCCTATGGCCTTTCCAGATGATTTATCTGCTTTCACAACCTCTACAATGGAGGACCAGTCAAACATTTTGACCGGCTTAACCTCTGTCATGTTGGAGGTAATCGTAAATTCCACCGGATCGGCCGGCGCATAGCCTGGCCCTGGGGTCGCTTCCTCGATCAGCAGATAGGTGCCCTTTTTGAGGCCCTTTAAATAATATGGGCTTCCATCGGTCACCCTTCGGTCGATCACCTTCCCCGTTGACTTCTCAACTACCTTGATGGTGGCTCCGGCCAAATCCTTGGTGGTGCCGCCGATCAGCTTGCTAATCTTCACCTGATTGACCTCGTTGAGAGCGTCATAGGTGTATGTAACCTCCGGAGTGTGCTCGTCTGCGTAAACAAATTCAAATTCGCATGGAGTTACATTGAGCATGTAATCCTCGGGGGCATTGACCTCTTTGACTTCGTACCGATATGCTTGGAACTTGCCCTTATCATCCATATAACCAATCGGGACCGGATCAGTTTCTGCATAGCCGGCAGCGTCTGTAATGACCGTCTGTACCTTTTGTTTCAAAGTCTTATTCCAGAGTTCGAAGTGAGCTCCGGCCAGCAGTGTTGCCGGATTGTCTTTATCACGCTTATAGACCTTTAGGATGCTGTCCGGGATCTCGTCGAGCATCTCTAGCTTTTGGATTTCCCGAGTATCGGCAACCGTAAATGGTATTTCAACCGCCTGCAGGAATCCGTAGGGTGTGGTTTTCTCGACCAGGATATAATCGCCTGCAGGGATATGCTCAATCCGGTGTGGTTTAAGGTCCCCTACATCGAATCCGTCCGGGATCTCTCCCGCCTCTTTCTCGGCTTCTGAATATTTCCCGTCCTGTCCGGACTTCCACGCATTGCAAGGTGTTGCAGCCTTGACTCCATTCACAACCGGATACAGCTCCAGTTCTGCGCCATCCACTTCCTTTCCTCCGGTAATATGGACCTTGGATATATCAATGGTTAAAGGTACGTCCGCCATTTCATAGCTTTGGATCTCCACCAGATGACCTGTTTCCTCACAAGTGATCAGAATCGGATCAGCCGTAGCATAGCCAATAGGAGCATTCTCCTCGACCAACACATACTCACCGATCGGCAGATACTCGATCCGAAGAGTACCGTTTTCGGTGATGTAATATTGTCCCCTCTTGGTTGTGGGAATCCGCTGCACGTCATAGTCATACACAGTGTAGGTCTCCCCGTACTCGTCGGTAACCTCCCGGCCGGTTGCCAGGATATCTTTTCCATCTCCCGTCTGCATTCGGCACATGAAGTCTGTCGGGTCATATTGCGGAATTCCTTTATCATCCATTACCGGTTTCCCATCTGCATCCAGCTTGGCTTTGTACAGGGTCAGTGTTGCCGGGTTATCTGTAACGATAACCTCCCCGGTCTTACTGTCATACTTCCGGACATCAATGGATGTATAATCGTCCTCCATGTAATAGGTCTGGACTTCTCCAGTCTCCAATGCATGGATCTCAATTGGCTGGCTCTGGACATATCCCCACTCATGGGGCACAACGGTTTCTTCCAGAATATAAAATCCAACCGGCAGATGATCAATCCAGTGTGGTTTTGTCGTTGGGATTCTATTCCCGTCGCCATCCAGCTTTAGATTTCCGTTATCGTCATATTCATAACCACTGATCCAGGAGGCACGGACGATGGGAGTCCCGTCATCCCCATTGGCTTTTTCCAGATAATATCCTTTTGGATTGTCCGGATCGTCCATGACCACCGCATCGTATAGGGTCATTTCCGCATCCGGGATCTCCTCTTTTGTGGTAATATCGATCTTAGCAATGTTCGTTTTAGTAAACACGTTTTGGAGGAAGAATTTCTGGTCCTCTTTCGTCTCATGGAGCACCAGGCCCAGGTAGGGCGCTTGAATATATCCCTGATCGTATGGTACTTTGCTCTCCTCCACGACATAGGCTCCGAAGGGCAGCCTGGCTATTTTATGAGGACCATCCTCCGGCGTGGTCCATATCTCATCCTGATGCTCCAGCTTCCAGTCTTTGTAATAGATTGGCAGACCGTTTTCGTCATCAACAGATTCCTTGTCGATATAGATGGTCTCTGTCGTACCGTCACTGTGAACAACGATGGACTGGACCAACTGCTTCTCTCCGCCCTCGTCTACCGGATATGCAATGATCCGGTGATAATCGTCATAAACATAGGCCATGCCGGTCACTGGGTCTGCCAGACAGATCCGGTTACCCCGGTCATCCAACACATAGAGTTCCCCGCTCTCTGCATCGGTTTCTGTTGGTGTCTCGTCCAGATCATAGAAATATAGGTTCACAGGCGTGTTATCAATCGCCTCCGTGTCCCATTCATCCAGCTTTGCCGGTCCGGAATCCTGGCCCTGCTTGGTAATCTCCAGATGATCTCCGGTATTGGTATTTACGATCTTTGTCAATCTCCCCTGGTCGTCATATTCTGCGTTAACGCCTTCATACCCGGCATCGCTGGCGGTTGCCAGAACGATTCCTTTGTAAAGCTTCAGTTCTGCATCCTTGACATAAATATCGAAACGAATCCCCTTCCCCGAAAAGGTTCCGTCCAGGTTATACAGTGGCTTCACGTTCTCTTTCTCTTTTAACTCGGCTTCAGTACCAGTGATTAAGTTCTCTGACCATTCGTCATAGGTCTTGGTCACGGTACCTGTATATAGTTTCTTATCCTCGTTCCAGGTGATGTCCTCTACGTCTCCCCTGGCCTCTAAATATTCTTTTCTGCCCTCTACCATGTAGGTGAGCAGATCCCCGTTGTCGTTTACATTCTTAAGATCATCCAGACCGTTTACATCCCCGATGGCCTGGTCCCCGTCCTCTACCTTATGGATCTCTGTATGAGACGGGTAATCATGGACCTTGATCTGATCCACGTCATATGTCTCATATTTGTCTTCCTCATGGACCGGTTTGGCATATTGGTAACGGGTTGCCTGGACCCGCCGGTCCGGATCGCCCTCATCATAATAGGTTGTCTGGTCGCTGTAGACCTCGAAAGCAATGGGCTTACTGCGGGCATACCCCTCCGGAGGCTGAACCTCCACAAGCACATATACTCCGGCCCCCAAGGGCTGGTAGGTCTCGATATATCCGACGGTCTGTTTCTCTACCTTCCCGGGTTCTGTGATCACCTCTCGCTCCGTTGTATAAGCTTTGAAGATACCAACCTCATTGCCGTCCTTGTCCTGCATCTTGATCAGCTCATTCTCGTCATAGACGGGATTCCCATCGGCATCGAAAATCACGTTGCCGGTTCCGGTTACTCCGGTTGTCCCGACTCCGGTGATATCCCGCTTGGCAGCGTAGATCTTAAACAGTGCGCCGTCATGGAGAATATTCTCCCCAGTCTCGTGATCCAGCTTTTCAATGCGGATCTTGGAGCTGAAAAACATATTTTCCATATCCGCATTGGCATAGGAGACAAAATTAAAATCCCCTCCCGGAGCCTCCGGCAGCCGGTTTCCAATATCTCCGTCAGCATTGACCACGCCTCCGATAATCGGTTTCAAAACGGACCAGGGAACCAGAGCCTGGGCATATTTCCGATCAATGGCCGTTGTCTTTCCGGTCATTGTGGCTACATCATCCAAGGTGATCCCGTAATCAATGGCCTGCCCGTCCCGGTCCACATAGGTCTCATAGTAGACCCCATCGGCCGTGCCTACATCCTCACTGGTGCTGCTGTACTTGTAGTACCCTGCGACGGTGGCATTTCCGCAATCCTGCTTGGAATCCGGCTCCAGACCGTACTTGAATATCTTGAAATCCCCGTCATTGTTATGGGCCCGGATCACATCCGTTTCTTCGTTGAACCGGATATTATATCGATCGGTCAGCTGCTCCGGCGTCAATTCTGAATCGTAAAAATATTCAATAGACTCTTTATTTTCATGAATTGTTCCATCCGGGTCCGTCTGTGGAACAAATGGCAAAATAATTTCCTGCGGCCGGTCGATCTTATAGTGCTTTGTTGGGATCGTCGTCGGCTGCTGTTCCACCAGGACATAGGTTCCATAAGGTAGCGGAATGGAGGTCCCATAATAGTCATCCACCCCGGTTCCCTGCTCCGCATGGATCGTCGTCAGATCTCCGTCCTTATCTCTTCCTGGCTCATCCCATTCGACAGCCAGATCCTTACTGTATTCCGGATGTTCTTTAAACAGCTTCTCGTAGTTGTACTCGGTCGTGGCGTTGCTGGCCGTCGCGCGCTCCAGCTGGCCAGTATCGATCAGATCCTGTTTCAGATACAACCGGAAGAAGAAGTTTTTCAGGGTCTTGGTTCCCTTGCTTCCGTTATATCCGCCGAACAAAACCGTGAACGGATCTCGATGGATCTTATAGGTATTCACATCGTCGTAGGATTCCTGGGCAATATCCTTTGTCACCTTGATCGCCTGTTTGATGATTCTCTGCAGAACGATGATCGGTTTTAGCCTGGTACCGGCATCCTGATAGATTCGGTTCTGTCCCGGATACACAAGCACCTGGGTTTTGATATAAGTCCCAGAATCCAGATTCTTTTTCGTAGTGGCCACCGACACGCCGGCATCGCCGCGTTCTGTCAGATAATCCGCATAGGACATGAATTCCCCTTCATCCGTGATGATGGATTTTAACGGAGCCTGGGCCCGGAAGTTGGTTTCCACGGTACCCGTAGTCGTGCTCCAATCTACCGTATTGGGAACATGAATCGTATAAGTTCCCTGGTCCGCCTGATAGGTTGCGGTTATCAGTACCGGATCTTCAATTTCAGCTTCATAGGTCTGTGTTTCATAATCAAAAACCTCCTCCGTTTCCGGAATCGGATTTCCATCCAGGTCGAGAATTAGATCTCCCGGCGCATAGGTTTCATAAAGCGGCTGATATACCGTCTTGATCAGACTTTCAAAATCCTCGCCAAAGGCAACTGTCGTGCCTGCCGGAATCTCCTTTTTCTCTGCTACTGTCGCTGCATAAGCCGACAATTTAAAATCGGCTTTGGGATAACAGAGCCAGTAATGGCTTTCCGTTGCGCCTCCGGTCACGTCCATGGCTTTTTTCACATACAGATCCCCATGCTTGCTATCATAAAATGCTTGATCCACAAGGCCGGTGTAATCATAAAAAAGTCGTGCATACCGCTGTCCATTTTTTGTGTAAATGGATTCCACCTGGGCGCAATCCCAAAAATCGTGAGCTGCATACCAGTCCAGAATTTCCGTGGCCAGCTGTGCATTGGTGGTTCCACTGAGCGAAAGATTGATCCATGGTGCCCCATCCCCATCCGTATTATCCAGGGATTTATATTTCAGCTGCTTAAGCATGGAATTGATCTCTGCTTTCAAATACGCTTCATCCACGACGGACGTGTTGGCCCACTTGGATGGGTCCACCGTTGGCGTTGCAGTGCCTGTCGGGTAATAATTTAAGCGGTAGGTATAGGCGAAGGTCTCCGTGTAAGGTCTTGATGTATCTGGAATCGCCTCACTGCTGCTGGCTACCGTCTGTACAATATAGTTGCCGTCTGGGCCGATCTTATATTCTCCGCCCTCGGCTTTCTTGTACAAAGTATTTCCCAGCGCATCTTTCTTAACTTCCAGATGACTACCGATTACTACTTGTTCCGTGATCTGAGAGGTTTTCATATCCACTCGATAAAACTTTGATCCCTCCGGGTAACCGGTCACGGTAATATCATAGCCATCGGTAGTCCCCCGGCTGCTGACTGTGAAGTCATTCCAGGAGCCGTCCCAGTTATCAATTGGATGGTTCAGCTGACTGGCCGTGGCCGTACCATTTTCGGCAATCACCGTTTCGGCCCCGGTACGGTTCGTATCCAGTTCTTTGATTCCGGAGACAGAGAGCTCATAGCCTTCCGATCTTGCAATCTCCTTTACGTAATAATTGCCCAGGATCAGCGGATGGCCGATCCAAGTATGGGCCAGGTTGTCAGCTGCTTTTGACGTATCACTAACTTCTGTGATCGCCAGAAAGGAGGCATCACCGTTTTGGTCTGTTGTGGCAATTGCCACAAGGTCATTCCGTTTGAAGACGGTTCCAGTCTTTCCGTCAGGATGAATAATGTCATCCGCTGCATACAGCCCATAAACCGTACCCTCCAGAGTGGCATCACCTTGGGTCTGCCCATGACTGCCATCCTGATCATCCTGGTATAACTCCAGGTCACGCTTATTAATGTGCAGCTCTCCTTCTGTCCGGTGATCATAGACCTCCCAGGTGTACAGAAGGTTGTCAGATGGTCCAGGAGTAACCGGAGGCTCGTTGTCCTCAATCGGCTCCGGAGCTGTCACCGTGATTTCCTCATCATCATCGTCATCATCATCTGACAGAGCCATAATTTTATCAAGGTTCAACAGGGCCGCCGGGCCAGACACTCTACGAGATTCGGTAAAGGAATTTACGGAGCCGCCCGCAAAGGAATGTAACGTATAAGAAAACGGCAAATCATTGATTAGTTCTCCATCGTCCTCCTGTAGTTCCTCTTCTTCCTCTTCCTCTTCTTCTTCCTCTGGATCAGCTTCACTGGAAGTTCCTTTTATATTCTTTTCACTGTCGCTTCCCGTGGCCCTCTTCTCTTTGATGACCAGATCTTTTCTGGCACTTATGCTGACAGTAGCAATCCGATCGGTTTCCAGCTCTTCCGGTTCCTCTGCCTCCTCCTCCGATTGAGAGAGGCTGTTGCTGTCTGTCGCTTTGTTTACCGTTTCTTCTGATTCCTTCTGTTCCGAATTGCTGGGAGAGGCAGCTTTACTTTCCTTATTTTCGTTCTCATCATTTTCGCTATCCAGCTCAATTTCTATTGGATCGCAGCCGGTTACGCTCCGAACCTCATCAAGGTCCGAAAGCTCCACCGGTGTCGGCAGCTCAATTGATAGGCTTGCCGGATTCCACTCCGCTGGTAAGCCACGCATCTGATATGAGGGATGAGGATTCTGGTCAGAAGCTGTTACCTGGGTGTCAGAAAATGTATTTGCTGACATTCGGGAGCGGCCGGAACCTCCGGTCTCCGATGATGCGGTTGTTATTGTTTCGATCGGATCGTCATCATTATGTTTCCCATGCAGGATATAACCGTTCCTGGCCTGGGTCTCTTCCACCGTGTATTCATATTCCAAATTGATGAAATCCTGATAGGTCTGGTCACGGTCCGCAATCATCATCTGGAGACCATTGCCATCTACGTCGTGGAAATCCGTGCTTTCTTCACAAGCTGCACATTCCGCTTCCCACAGTTTCATCCGGCGCTCATTCTCTGCATCGCAACCGCATTCCTCTTCATGATCACATTCCACCAGCTCCGGCTCCGGATGGCCAGTACAGTAGGTTTTACTGTAATCGTAATACCGGGTGTCGCTGTGATCGGCATGGCCGTCTGAATCTGTTGTCATCTCCCCACATACTCGCATTCCTCCCCAGGAGGTTGGTTCCGGGTACATATTTGCTTCATCCAGGCTCCCCCCCCCTCCCCCAACTGGCCAGAGTCAAACCCTTCCAGAACATCAAAGGTAGCCCCCTGCAAAGACTCCCCCGTCTCTGCACAATATTTTTCGAGATCGATGTTATAGTGGGAGTCAAAGGTTTCGCTGTGACGGTAGATCTGCCAATCACCAGGGCGAGGTACAGGTTGTGTAGGTTTATTAACACAAATATATAGTCCACTTCCCGTCGGTACAAATCCAGAAACCATAATCTGCATCATTTCACTGTTGGGGTCCCCAGTAGGGACTAAGAATACAATCTTTCCATCCTTTGGTAATAAGGCTTTTAAACCATCCGGTAAAGCTTCATCTGTGGCTGAAATGATTCCTGATGGTTCTCCGATCCCGTTATACCGAAATTTTAAAATATTATTGGTTATAGTCATAGTCCAGTTTGAATCAGGAAAGGTCCATTTAGTAATCTTTTGAATATCAGGACATAAAGAGATATCAATTTCAACTGTATAAGATCCATTATCAATTTGTGGTACTAAAGGTTTTTGTTGCGCCCCGGCCTCACTAGTTGCCATGCCGGTCGGCAAAGTAATCGTTCCTCCTGATGATGTAGTTGAACCTCCAAGACCGTTTTGGACATAGGAAATTAGCGCCTCCATTAAACCATCAAAATCTCTTTTATAAATAGGATTTTTTACATGGGCCTTTACTTTAGCCAGCTCCTGTCTAAAAAAGCGGAACCTACTCGCTCATTGGCCATAATAACCCAGATGGCAGCTTGCGCTACAATGTATTTATCATTTGAGGATTTTCCGGCTCCTTCGATATTTCCACACCACTGTAAGGTCAGTGCGAGTTCCTGAAATTGTTCCGCTGACTGGATTAATGGCGGATTATCGTTGATACCATATGTAATCTGCGGAACAGCACTATTCCACATATGGTTCTCAGGCTGAATACAGAAAGCAGATCGTTTGGGCTCCACACCGTTTTCATGGGTCCAGTGATACATTGCCTTTCTTGCTGGCTTCCCTACTGTTGAGAATGGTCTTCCATCCAGTAGGTTTACTTCATCCGAACTAACAGATGCGAATGAGTTTATTGGGGAGATCGGCAGTATAATAGCTGTGACTAAGAGTGTCACAGCTATGATTGCCGCCTCCCATCGATAGGCCATTTTCTTTTTTAATTTCATGTTTACCTCCGTATGAATGGAAAGTTGTTACTAGCACAACTTTTACAACAAAAAAGGACTATTAACATGTTTCCATGCCAATAGTCCTTTTTTTAATCTATAATTCAATTTTAATTTGCTATAAATAGCTGGACCCATCCACCTATTTCTCGATTATATCCTACACCTATCCTCCCACTTCCTGAGTCTAAAATATTTGCTTTATGTCCAGCCGACTTCATCCATGAATCAACCGCTCCAGCCGCATTACCGACGCCTTTCACAATATTTTCTCCTGCTCCTCTTCGATAGCTAACACCACATTCGTCTAATAGGCTGTTTAATGATTCTCCATTTGGACGAACATGTGAGAAATCTTCCTCAATTTCTTCGGCTCTGATTGCAGCAGCCTCCATCAAGGACTCGTCCTTCTCTAAAGGAGCCAAACCTCTCTTCTCTCGTTCCTCATTTGTGAAGTCGATTACTTCCTGAACCTTTTCTTCCACAGACTTTTGTTCTTCCGCAACCCATCTCTCATGTGATTCCGCAAATTCTTTTGCCATCTCCTGTCCTTCTGCTGTACATTCTCCATTTCCATCTACATAATAGCCATCCGGAGTTGTCGCATACTGGAGCATGATACTGTCGGGTCCAAAGTAATACCATTTGCCATCAATTTGCTGCCAGCCGGTAGCTCCCGATCCGTCAGGAAGGAAATAATACCAGCTATTGCTTAATGCACTTTTCGATTCACCCGTTATCGGGTTTAGAGAGCCATAGTAACTTGACTGGAACCACCCCGTATGCATATACCCATCATCATTAAAAAAATACAATTTTCCGTTTATAGAACACATGGTACTGGTTGTCGGATCACCGTAAACCATAAAACGCTTTCCATTCTGATCTTCTATCCATCCAACATCAGATACCGCTTCCACTGTTCCATCATTATAATAAAATTTCCAACCACTTCCATCATCCACAAATCCGGTAGCCGCCCAGGCCGTCATGCTCATCGCCACCGTTAAAGCTGCGCTTGCAACCAATACTAACATTTTTTTCATATCTATCTCTCCTTAAAATTATCGATTTTCGACACATACTAACCGCTTCAAATTAAACAACCCGATAAATCTTTCTCAACCATTCGTTCTGTTTAATCTGTAATGCCAATAACTCTTGTTTCTGATTTTCCATTTTTCACCGATGCAGTTGTTCTTCATACAGATTAACTGCCTCTTTCATTGTATCCGCTCTCCCATTTAAGAATATTCTATAAATGGTTTCAGTTGCCAACGGATACCGATAATCAACTGGAATAACCGCCAATATGTCTGCCGACTCTTGCAGCATAAGCACAATTTCCTCTTTCAGCTTTTCTTTTTCCAGCCTTTTATTGTCTAATTCACGATGCAGCTTTTCAGCCAATGACTTTTGTTTCCATTTACCTAAAAAAATTACTATCGGAATTATAAAAACCGTAGAGATTGCCCAAAATATAATATTTGCCTTAATTCCCAGCATGGTGCTATAGGCCCATACGAACAGACTGCCAATAAGCCATATCACCAATGGAATGGCTATACAATTCTCCAAACACCCTGTAATTCTTCTTTTGGACTGTCGCTCATATAAGTCATATGTTTTTTGTAATGCCTCGTATGTTTGAATCTCTTTGGAAATAGAAATACACCTTTGGTTCGCTTCGCTTACAAGCTCTAAATTTATCATACTGTTATCCATCACCTATGAGTTTTTTATATCTGTAACAACACTTCGGTTAATCTTCATTAAAAGCTCATTCATCCATTTTTCTTCTGCAATTTCCTTCTGCATTCTTTTTTCCTCAATCCATATACACAGCTTTTTATCGTACAAACTCAATGCCTCCATCATATCAACGGCCATTTTGTTCCGAAGCATACTACAAATATAATTGGATGCTATGGGATATTGATAATCAACCGGAATGATTGATATGGCCTTTTGGTCTCTTCGATAAATTTGACAAATTTCTTTATCCAGCTTTTCTTTTTCACTACGCAATCCGTTAGTTTTATTTAGAGCCTCTTTCAATTTATATTTGTATACCAGCAATATCATGACCAGCGCCAACAGCAATATCAAAATCCCGCCTATTTCTATAGAGTGCGGCACAGGAGGCGGCTGTGCTTTATTGCTTACAGCATTCGCTAATGCGAGAATCCCGATATAGATTGGATTAACAATCAGGAATGCTACCACGCTGTGTCTGAGAGCTCTGCGTTTCTTCGCATATCCTTGATCAGCAACGATTTGGTCTCGTTCGATCTCAGTACGCTTACTGAGCTTACCGAACAAGCTGCGTATACATTCATCGGCAAGAAAACTCTGTTCAAGAAAAGACATTGGCTGATCACATTCTTCTATATGTTTAGTTAAAGAAGGGGCTGTCTCTATGCATGGTATCTCAATTGGTGGTATCTCTGCATTTTCCATTCTCTCCATTTTTACTTTATCCCAGAAATCCAAAGCGGTTTTCATGGCATTTTGGTCTTTATTCTTTGCTTCATATATTTTGCTTTTATCAAGTCTTACAATCCCGCACTCTGGGAATTGCTTCTTAATGATTGCCTCCCTTCTTTTATCCTCCTGCATAACTGAAGCATTTTTGTGTCTCTCCCCATCGCATTCAATATCGTAAAGAATTGTTTTTTCATTGGTTTTTATAATCGCAAAATCGAGACGGTACTTTTTAGGACCCTCATCTGATTCACAGGTAATATCATATTGCGAAGCAATAGAAAGTTCCGGTTTCAACTCCTCCGGCATTGCCAACACTAATGCCAAATAGAATAATACTTCCAAATAGTTTAAATCTGATTTTTCGTCAAATTGATCTAAACGCAACTTGTCTTTTTCAGGAAAACTAATTCCATTCACCAGGCCAATCATTTCATAAATGATGGCCGTTCTCTTTAACCGCTGAACGTATATGAGCGTATCCGTTATTTTCTTGGCATTTTTCTCCATCAAATGGCTTTGATAAAACTGATTTGTCAATATCATCAGTTCCCGAACGACTGCTATACTTCGGGATGGATTATATCTCTCATGAAGCCTCAGATCTCTGAACGGAATACCTGAAATTTTTTCAAATTGATCTCTGAAATCCTCTCTTATATTTTCAAAGTTTAGTATCAGGGCCTCAGATTGTTGAATAAATTCTTCGCATGTAACTTGGTCCATAAGTAATATTCTCCAAATTAGTATGTTATTTTTGAGCTACAGTATAGAGCCTTTTTGTGCTGCAAATTCATTATAACATACTTTTTTATTTTATTTTTTACTTAATCGTTACATTTTCAGTAAAATTTTCTTTTTTAATCGCAATATTTTATCTTTTTCGACATTATTCTTCTAATCTCGACATTCTATTCAGTTCTTGCCTATCCGGCTCCCTCAACTAAATAAAGACTATCTGCATGTTTCCATGCCAATAGTCTTTTCTTTGAATAATATGTGATCGATTCGGACACTTGATCATTCCCCTCCGCAATCACACTCATAATATTTACAGCCTTGGTAGTTCTATCCAGAGCGCCGCGTTTGACTTTTACAGCTTTTTGTGCTATATTCAAGGTACAAAAGGTAGTCAACTCCACAGAGTGGCTTCCAAATAAGAGCATTTATTAAAAAATAACTACCCTACTTGCAGGCTGGGTGGTTATTTTTTTGTACCTGTTTTGTCCTTCGTATACATCAGGATTGCAACGATCAACATTGCAACATTTATGATAATCATAAATTCCTCATATGTACTCATGGACACCACCTCCTTTCGGAGACGGAAACCACCCGGCAGATTGACTACCCACAGTTATTATATCATACTTATAGATATCTCTCAAGAATTAAGCCAGCTCTGTGCAACCGGATCATTTCTGACTATGTCTATAATATATTCTCCTATCATCACATACTCTTTTAGGTTATCGAGTATTAAGGTTGGTTTATATAATTCCCAAAAGTCCGTCAGTTCAACCAAATATGTAACATTATTTGATACATTTCTGTTCCATATCGGTTCCAAATTAGCAGCCGCACTTACTACTCTTCGCCTCCAATGCAGTATTCTTATATGCCTTTTCTCTTGCCGACCACGTTTGTGGACTCGGCTCTGACTCCATTTGTCCATATAATCTACTCAGAGTCAGTTTTTTCGTCCTTTGATTAGTCCTCTCCTTCTGTCGTTCTAAATAATTCATACCAACTTCCTCCTAAAAAAGGACTATTAACATGTTTCCATGCCAATAGTCCTTAAATAGTTAACTTTCAGTTTTAGCTTTGAAGATATGAGTGTCCACTATACTTAAATTCTCAATATCTATTTCCTGACCTTTACCTTCACAATCTTCTTCAGAAACAGCATCCTCTTCCATGATTCCAGATTCTTTAATGAAGTCTTCGATTGGGCTCATAAAGCTTACCTCCTTCCATTCAAGGAAAATATTTTGCTCTAACTTATAATGCAAATGAAAACACCATGTCCAGGAGTTCTCATTTGACTTTCAGCTTTGTTTGTGTTATATTCAAGGTACAAAAGGTAGTCAACTCCACAGAGTGGCTTCCAATTATATGTTTATTTCAAAAAATAACCACATGCTTGGTAGGCGGGGTGGTTATTTTTTTGTACCTGTTTTGTCCTTCGTATACATTAGGATCGCAACTATCAAAGTCGCGGCATTTATAATAATCATAAATTCCTCATATGTACTCATGACACCACCTCCTTTCGGAGATGGAAACCACCCGGCAGATTGACTACCCATAGTTATTTTATCATATGATCATCTTATAGTAAACAATTGGCTTTTCAGCGTTCTTCTTCTCTCGAATGATCCGGTGGAAGCTGAGACTCTAAGACGTTGATCCGGAGCTGAAGCTCATGATTTCTCTGTCGTTCCTGCCTTAAAGCATTGGCAAGTCTGGCATTTTCTTCATAAATAGTATTGATTCCCTGTATAAGATAATCAGAGCTTGTCAATGCTCCCGCCACTTCACTCTTCATACGTTTCTGATAATTCAGCTCATTCACCAGTTGATCTACACCAGAACCGATTTCCCCAACAATCTGGACTGTCGGTAATAACTTGTCCCGTAATTTTGTAGTATCCTCCCGAATATACGAAACATTGGGCTTCATTTCTACCGTATCGGTCTTTACACCATCAAGTTTCCCGGAATCACGCTTAAACTGGACTGCCTGGGCCCAAATTCCAGCCGCCGCACCAACCACTGCCACTACAATGGCAACCGCACTTGTAATAATGATACCCGACATATGATCCATCCGCCCTGTACACACCATACAAACCAGATAAACCAAACTGGTTCCAATCCCTGTTATAACTGTCGGGATACAAAAAAGGAAAGTATTTTTCCTCCCCCATAATTAGTTAAACGGAAGTTCCGGGTCTTCGATATCGTCCGGAATATTGATGAAACCGTCCGAATCGGCAGTTCCTTCACTGTTCTTTTTGCCGTCAGCAAATTCTTGCTCGTCCACTGCCACTGTTGTTGTATAAACCTTCTGTCCTTCCTTGTTTACATAGCTTCCGGTTCTCAGCCTTCCGCAGACCAGGACTCTCATTCCCTTTTTGAAATATTTTTCGGTAAATTCCCCGCCCTTGTCAAAGGCCACACAGGTGATGTAGTCCACGGTCTGTTCCGCTTCTCCCTTTTTCCGGCCTCTCCGATCCACGGCTAGAGTATATCTGGCAATCACCATACTCTTTTCCCCCTGTGAATTCTTAATCACAGGATCCGCCGTTAATCTCCCCATTAATATAACACGATTCATTTCTTACCTCCTGTTAATTTTAATTCTTTATAACTATGGCATATTCTATATTTAGTTATCAATGTGCGTTCAGACTAACCTATTTTTCCGGAACCAGAATCCTTTTTTCTTTGGCGGTCCCTCTGGAAGATAATCTTTCAAAATAGTTTTTATCTGTGGAAATTCATATGTGTTAAACGGATCACTGTTATACTTTAAGAAAAAAACATACATGGGTGATCCGTCTGACAATCTCATTTCTTTCTGAAGAGGCTTTTCATGGCTCTGATCAGTCAGGTTAAAACAAAATGATATTTGTGATAATATGTCATCGTGATACAGTCGTGTAAAATCCATAAGGTTTTCTATTTCCCAGACCTTACTGCCAGCAATCATGATCTTTACATGACATTTATGGTATTCCTCCAGGTTTCCCTGGCTGTAATTGCCAAAATCAAAAATGATAAAGTTATAATTCTTTTCCAGTACCTTAGGCAGGCTCCTGGAGGTAACTTCCGGATAATAATCAATGCCATTCATGGTAAAATACATGTGATCATGCAGCTTTTCATCAAATCCACTTCTGATCCTCTGGAAAGCACCGGTATGATTAAATTCCAGTACAGCTACCAGATACCCCATTTTTCTTAAGCACCCGGCCAGCGATATGGAGCAGTGGGTGACGCCGATCCGCAGCTGACTCCCAAGGATTCTGATCCGCACCTTGTTGACTGCCTTGATTCCTTCTTTGGTGATACTCTGTTCATTCTTTTTTACGTCTTTAAATATCAGAGCCTCTTTAAAACTTTTGCCCTTCTCAGTCAGGCAAACAGTAAACTCCTGCTTAATCTCCAGATAATCCATGGTTGCCACTATATTCCAGATACCCAGGGCAAAGAGCTGTGACAGCAATTCATCTCCCGGGCTCCGTCCAGGAGCAATAATAATAATTCTTGCTTCGTCATACATGGTCCGGTACATTTTTATCGCTTGCAGGATCTCATCATCCAGATCATCCAGCGCACTGAAATCAATCACCAGCTTATCGATATCCGCCATTTTGCTGATATTCGCTTTTATAAATTTCAAAAACTGGATATGATTATCTACCTGTTGGCCCCCGATCAGCTCTCCATTCTCTTTTAAGGTGCTGCTGATTGTCTGATGATATATTTCAGATGATATGTAATAAACCACAGCTCCTCCTTATATAGACACCGCGTTTTCCGAATCCATCTGCTCTGTGTCTGCTTTCCTGATTTCCTGCATAACCAGCATTTCTGCCAGCTTCTTTTTGGATATCGGAATATAATCACACAGTTTATCCAGCTTCTGGTCTACCTCTTCAGGGATTTGCAGCGAGACAGACACCACTACGTTACTCAATTTTTTATCAAAGACCATACGAAAGTCCTGAAGATCTATGGTATCAAACCTCACAATTCTGGAAAGTGATCGGATCAAATACATCCTCACCACAGTGCTTCTCTTTAAATCATTGTTTTCGCATATACAGTCTATCTTTTTCAACAATTCATGCTCCAAGCCTACATGAAGTGATTTATTCATCTGCGTTGCCCTCCCTGATCTCAAAGGAAAAGGCCGCTCCTATTAAATCGTAGTGAATCATCAATGTCTGGCTGCTCTCTATAATCCTGCACTCCAGTTCTGCAGAGTCTGTTTCCTTTGTAATACTTTGAATCCGGATCTCTCCCGCTCCGATTCCCTGGTCGTCGAGATAGCGCTGTGTAGCCTCAACCATGCGTGTTTGTGCATCCAACGGAAGCGTATGACCATCATCCAGTTCATCTGTATTGGTAAAATAGATTGTAGAAGCCTCACCATTTTCCTGATACAATTCCGGCACGGGCTCGGCATAGCCATCCTCAGTGCTCTCCCTGGTCTCCCTCTGTGTTTCCTCTTCGTGCAGCTTCGTTTCTGTCTGCGATTCCTTCCAGGCCGCTGCCGTCTCTACTATGACTTTCGGATCTTTCCGCTCCGGTAAGAAAGTCATGACAAGAGCGATCACTGATATTAACAGACAAAAAGCGATTGTAAATACCTTATAACTTCTCTTATCCTTCATTGTTCCTCCTCGATTGTTGCATTTATTGAAAACGCCAGAAATTTTTAGATTCTCTTGCAATTAAGTCCAGGCTGAAAGCTTTATTAATATGATTCTTACTGGCACTGTCTGCCGGATCATTGACAAGGATCTTTCCGTCATCGGTAATCCCACGCAGAACAATGAGGTGTCCACCCTTGGTAAAAGTCCCTGGCCCTACGCTTGCGATGACCGGATGGCCATCCTGCAAAGAATTCACCACCAGATTTATGTTTTTTCCCAGGTTCGTGCAGTTCAGTCCCCAATGTCCCGCACATGCTCCAAAAATGCTCCATGAGCTTCCAGTACCTGCGACATAATATCGGTTCCCTGTCCAGGCTACAATCTGTTCCGGAGTTACTGTGTTTCCGGTCAGATATGTTGTGACCATTGCTATACTGGTAGGCGCGCAGCCACATGCCTTAATCGTCGAGGAGCCATAAGGAGCACTCCCCCACGGTTCCTCCCACTGACGATATAATGGGATTTCCATACCATTGGCCGCATATACCAGGTCTCCACTGTATTCTCCATTGGTGGTTCCCTCTGGTTGACTGGAACCGCTTTCCATGACCTTGTCTAAAAATTCTTTAAAGTTCTCATAGCTGACCAGATAGAGCTCATGCTCCGATTCAGCATCGGGAAAATAGATGTCTGCAATCTCGCCAGCTGTTAAAAAGGTATTGTAAATATGATATGTATCCGAATCCGGCTGCTCGATCTTTATTGAACAGATACGGTCATAAAAACGGTCTATTTCATTCTTATCTGCTTTGTATTTTTTGCCTCTTGTATGGATGGATCTTTTAATGTCAGGTAGCTGAAAAGGGTTGCCAGATTATCCTGATTCAGAGTGACATACACCTCTACCGTGCATACCTCGTTTCCATCCTCATCTGTATCTGTATTCTCTTCCCGGATCTCTTCGGCTTGTTCTTCCATCTTTTGGTTAACCCCTTCCAGGTATTCCTGAAAGATAGGATAAATAGCCTGATATGCTTCAGTCTCCGCAATATTGAGATCCGTATTGATCTCCTTATCCCCGAATAAGGAGGCAATCGTCTGAAACATAACAGCCGGAAGGAACAACAGAACCACAAAAATTGTCAGGATTGTGATAATGACCTTCTTAGCTTTTTGCGGATTTCTGGCAGCTGCCGTCAATGCATGTTTCGCTATAAATCCAGGCAACGCCATCTCTTATCTTCCTCCTCCGGAGCCAAACATCTCCAGGAATTCTGTCTTGACATCCACACGCAGATCCAAACGTGAACCGCCAAACATGAAAATCCCCTGCCCTCTGTTTTTGCTGGCCAGTATGGCTACTTCCTGATCGGAAAAATGAAAAAGCTTCTGAGTCTCCTCCAGGTTCTTCCCATCTGTGCCCATAATGAACTTATAGCAGGCATTATCAATGATGGCCTGTCCATATCGCTTTACTGACTCATCCAGAACATCAACACAGGCATGGGTGATAAACATAAGTCCACCCTCATATTTTCTATCCCTCTTTGATATATTCCGGATATTCTTCATCAGCTCCGGGTACTCTGGATCAATCATCAGATAGCCTTCATCAATTCCAAGCATTACCCGCTCCGTCCGGTCCCTCGCCATCTGGTTCCATGCCCAGGATGTAATGTTATAAAACTGCGCCCTCTTTACATTGTCATCCAGCTCCAACAGACTGGAGACGTCCAGATCCGTAAAGTCTGTAGTAGCCTCCAGCGTAGTATATCCATTCCACAGTTGCTGATCGGCTCCCTCACAGGCACTGTAAAGCAGGAGTCCCAAGCGCCTGTATATACTTTTAGCGTAAGTGTCTAACTCTTCCTGTTCCTTCTTTTTGACTACCTCCCCAAGGTCCTGCATAATCGGATAATCCGTATTTGACAATTTGGTAATATCCGTCTCCCAGGTAATTCCAAAGCTGTTGTACAGTTCAATCAGGCATTTCTCCAATACTGCTTTTATTTCATAATCAAACGCCTCATCTCCAAAATACATTTTGAAAAACACCCGCAACTGCTGAATATGTAAAGCCATATCGGACGTACCATTTTTGTCATCGTATTCCAGATAATCCTCCATAGTTTCCTCCGGCTCTAAATCCTCCTCTGTGATTCTGGGAACCAAATTGATTTGAAGTGGATTGATACGGCTGTCATCACCGCCGCCGCAGTTAATGACCTTTCCATTAAAGTATGGATGATTTGCAAGATCCACATACTCACGCTCTGGATCGAACATGATAATTTGGGTTCTCAGTGCATACTCCTTCGTAAGGATTGCCTTTAATACCGTAGATTTCCCTGCCCCGGGAACGCCGCTGATAAACCAGTTGGAATTTACCCGGTCCTTATTGCGCAGCCATTGGTTCAGGCGCACAATTCGGTTATTTTTTGTCTTGCCCAGATAATACCCTCTTTTATCGTTAAGTCCTGCATTGGCCATTGGAAAACCGCCTGCAAAGGTACTGATTGGCATATTGCGCTCTCCAATATTGCTGACTACCTCTTGATCCGGTATTCCATAAGGGCTAATGGCTTTCAACGCCTGAATCTGACGGTATTTCAGATTTCTGATATTACACTCCTGTACTGCAACCGCACTGCTGATCCTTTTAATTCTTGCATTCAAGTCCGCTTTGCCCGTTGCCTGAGGAAACAGCATAATATTGATGTATCCCACCGGCTCATTTTTTACCGCAATTCTCTGAATCATCTCCTGGAGATCCTTGACGGCCTGCTGAATCTTCTGCTTATCCGATTCCTGCTTTACCGTCTCCTCATCGCTCTTTAGCTCACTGATTCTTTTATTCATCACCTTCTGCATTCGCTCAGACGTAGTATAACGATACTCAATCTGGGTCGCGGTTCCCTCCAGGTTACAGAGCGGGGCAAGCCAGCCGTAATCGACATTGGCCGGGTACCGGGAGATACAGTAAATCTTCCCGTAGTTTTCTCCTACATTAGCGGAGGTATTATCAAAATCGATTCCTGACGGAGTAATGATGTTTAATACATTTTCATTGATCTTATCCTGGATAACCACCACGCTTTTTTTGTTCTTCATCAATACACACCTCTTACCTGCGGAATCGGAGAATACACCGTATTTTTTTCAGTGGTTTCAAAGCTGACCTGCTGACTGTTTCCAAACAGATTACAAAGCTTTATAATTTCTCCCTCATCCATAATTTTGCTGACCACGCCGATGCTGTCATATCTCTGTTTGAATTCTTCCAGACGGTTCATCAGTTCCCGCCTGGTATCATTAAGGTTGTTGTCCGCCTTCCTCCAGATTTTTAAAAAGTGCTGATGTTCGAAATTTTCACCCGATGTAGACAACTCTATCGATTCCTGAATCATGATCTCCAGTATCTTTCTTTTTCCGATTGTCTGCATCTCACTGCGATACATCTCCTTTAAATAGTTTTTATATTCATCCAAATCAATCTCTCTTGGAAATGCACAATAGGCAAAATCTTTTCGATCCCCGTCAAAGGAGGCGGAAAGGGTCTGCGTCTTATTCCGTTTCTCTTCCTTGGCCAAAAGATCAAGGTTATACGGGAATATTCGCAGGTAAGCCATCACATAGCCATCCTTCCGGTACAAAAAGTTTCCTTTGATATCTTTAACATTGGTGAACTCATTTGCGGTGCTCTCTCTGCTATCGACAACATCCGTGGTTTTCTTCACGCTGTTTCCTCACTCTCATAAATGTTAATATACTGGTACTCATATCTTTTTTTCGCCTGATAAATGCCAGAACAATTCTCAGTTTCTTAATCAAATTTTCATTGCACATATCTCTGCGGATCACCATAATGACGATGGCCAGCGTGCTGGCCGCAGCCATGACCGCGGATATCACATTCATCAATGCTGCCATCGCAATTCCTAATACCGTTGCTCCCACTAAAGCCATGGCAATAATCGCCACTTCCCGATTCCTAATCCCGCTTATATAATCTTCGGCATCAAGAGTATTGACCGGTATATAAAGTTCTCTTGATTTGTTTTCCATCCTTCCTCCCATCCGTAAAAGCCTTCTAATATAACGACCAGTTCACTGAGGCACATAGCAAATATCAGGACCTTTATGTTTTTCGTGATTTTTTGTATAATGTCTTTCATCTCTTCCTCAGCGAACATGCCTGTCACGCAGATATACAGACAACGGCAGGTAACGCCGACTGCAAACAACGCCCTCATAATATTTGTAAATGCCTTGACATACTCTATCGATTCCATCTTATCTCCTAAACATTCCTGGGCGAATTAGCACAAAGGACGCTGTCCTTACAGAGTTTCCAGCCATGTTCCGCAGACCTGACGTATAGCAGAACTTTTCCAACCACTTAGGCGCGCTTAACATTAATATGAACCATCCTAATGCCAGCGCTATTTCATCAGTCATCCCTCCAACATAGACCTCTGCAAACACAGAGCAAAAAATTCTAAAACACAGCATTTGAAGTGAATAGGCCATAAACGTAACAATATAAGTTGTAAAAAAATTATTCCATCTTTCTCTGTTGGTTGTTAAAAGGTCAATGGCAAACAGCGGAAACAGGATACTCATAAGGCTTAATTCAGCGCCTCTTTTTATGGCTATAATCATAAAGACCACCAGCCCAATCAAAATAATCAGGGTGAAGATAAGGAAACCGGATATCCCAAATGTCACATTAGTCATCCCCTGCACCATTCGTCCCATGGACTCTGTTGGAGCAATAGAACCGGCAGCTCCGGATAGGTCGTTACAAAATGCCTCTGAGAACCCCATAAACAACTTAAACAGATATCCGTTACAGCAAATACAGGCAACCACCTGTGCTAAACGCACAAATATATTAATCGGGTCCATATCCGGATCTCCATCCGTTTCCAATACATAGGTAGTAAAATACATTTTTAATGCCATAAAGACCACCAACGATAAAGCAAACGCTGTCGTAAATACTCTGGCATTTATGACAGCCTGTAGTGTTGTGTTAGCTCTTGCCATCATAACAAACACTTCGTTTATATAGTCCCCCAGAAAATCCAATGCGGCTTGAACGAAATTGAGTATGAAGCCAAGGGTATTTTTATAGATCCAGTTCACAAGCCGCCTCCCTCATGACGCACTGCCATAATATGAAAGAATTATAGTGATAAGCCCGGAAATCGTCATACCAACTACGCCAATTGCCACACTGCTGATAACAGCCTTTTTATGCTTTGGTTTTTCATCCTCCGAAGATGCATTCCACGCGATACAGTTTTTAACTGCAAAGAATACCGTAACGGCAAATATGATTCCTGTCAGAGCCGTAGTTCCATCCGTAAGCAACGATTTCGTTCCGGTATACAGAGTTGAGTTCTGCAGTGAACCCGCATCCTCCGTTGCCCATACGGGAAATGTGGCTGCCATGAGGCAGCAAAATGATACAATACCCAAAATTCGTTTTTTCATTTTCATAGTGTCTCCTTTATAAAAAAGTTAATTTCTTATTTGCCTCTTCATCCAAAAGCGCTTTATATTCTGACCAGATTCCCCAGAGCGGAACTTCCATGCTCTCCCGTTGTTCTCTCAGCGCCTCCTCTCTCTCCATAAGCTTCCGGTTATGTTCTTCATCCCCTAAACCCCAGATCCCATTGATTTCATATTTTGACAGGTCTGGAAGCTCCACAATACTTGGATGTTCTCCTGTCACCATACAGAGTGCATATGGGGCTCCCATAAGAACCAATTCATCTGAGGTGAGCAGATCCCGTCCTGTCATATTACTGGAATTGGATATATTTACATCATCGCTTTTTCTCGATGTTGAAGCACTGGTTGAGGCGCTGGTGACTTCTACGGTATATTTCCCCAGGCTCTTGGTTATCTCCTCCAGAGTTTTAAAATTATCCGACTTCATATATACCTTGACCTGACAACATGTTTTGATTGTTTCAAAATCATCTTTGTACTTTGTCTGAAGCTGTTGGTAATCTTGTATTACCAGATTTGCTCTTACACCTCTGGATCGGCCGGCCGAGGCCAGATTACCAAGCACCGGGATAACCGGCATATTTCCCACCTCATCTAAATCGTAGTCGGTTGGAACCGGCAGCCGGAGGCCATTTTCATTAGCAACCTGAACCTGAGCGATATACATCTGATTGATCAGAATAGAGGCCAGCGGATATAATGTTTTCTTTTCATCCGGAATCATCAGATACACAATTGTTTTTTCACGCCCGATATCCTCCAGAGAGAAATCAGACTTTGATGTCATTTCCGCTACATTAGGATTCGTAAACAATCTCAGCGTTCCCATGGCTGATGTAAAGAAACTTGATTTGGTCCTGTCTGCCGCAACCTCCGCCATGGCAAAAACCGTCTTTGCCGGATGATTATCAGCCAGTTTGTCAAGATACAGGCTCAAAGCATTCTTCCCTGTAACCGGGCGGGGAGCGCACATGTATGCCAGGAAGTAGTACACATTAGTGAGATTTTTATATTGCTCCTCAGCTTCTATACAGATCGCCAGAATAGCCGCTGCGATCGTTGCAGTTTCACCGTTGTACCAAAGTGGCTCTCCTTTTTATTCGCCAACCAATACTGAAACAATATCCCAGGTGGCATCAATTGCTTTGGCCCGATCCCCTTCATCCAACGCGTGAATAACCGGCTGGAGGAAATTGTAATGAGCGGATTTTCTTGGATTTCTAAGATCAATACCTATTACCTTGTATTGATTTTTTCTAGCAAATTCATTTGTGTAGTAGTAAATTTCACCTTTGACATCAGATACCACAACCGATATCCCGGAAATCAATTGCAGCCAAACCGTTGGTAAAAGAATTCTCCTCGTTTTTCCCGATCCGGTAGAACCAATAATAAGACTATGTAAATCCGCCCCCACATATCTGATCAGCTCTGCGCCTCCAGGATGAACCATCTCTGTGACTAATCCCCCTTTTCTCTCCGGCTTCTCATTTCCCGAAAACCTGAAAGTAGAAAATATCCTGTCTTTTTCTTTTGTGGTTGTGAATCTGGCATTTCCATGCTGACCATTTCCAACAGGGATAGGAATCGCAATTTTATCAGTAATACGCACCTCCCTTACATTTGATATCCTGGCCTTCGGTTTAAGCAAAATCCATACAAGATAAAATACATATATAATTTCCAGCAATAAAAACCACAATTGTACTCCAAAATTTCTCCAGAGCATCTTCAATGCATAGAAATAACTAAAATCAGGTGATGTCCACCCTCTTCCCAAATGCATAAATGCGTCTAAATACTGATGTATAAGGCAGGCTACATAAGGGGCAACAAATACTTGTGCAATAGACATCAACAGGATTGCAATCCTTAGTCTCTGTTTTTCATTGTTGAGTTTTTTATGATCAAGTGTTGCCATAGCTTCCCCCTCCTTTCTTGCTTTGTATAATTTTGTCGTTTTATGTCGATTAACTATTTTTTATTTATCAAAATATGTTATTACGACTTTTTAAGTTTTTTATTTGAGACAAAATACATATTTTGTCTAATAATGTCGTTTTTTTCGTTCTCCCCCTGTATAATCAGGTTACATTTTTATATTTTTATTAATCTGAAAGGGGATATTTGTAATGAGATCATCTGACAAAAAGACACAATACTTGACCGATGTCGAAAAGGAGGAATTATTCAGGCAGATTGATCAGGATACTTCATCACACCATCTAAGAAATAAGGCTCTGTTTCTTCTCGCAAAATACTGTGCCCTGCGTGTATCAGAAGTTGGCCTGATAAAATTATGTGATTATGATCCACGAAATCATCTGCTGCATTGTGAACGTTTGAAAAATGGAAATAACAACACTTTAAAGATCGTGGACCCCAGTGTTTACCAAACAGTTGATTTATATTATTCCAAATGGCTTCATGATTCCTCGGCCTCCAACGCGCTGTTTATCTCTCAATTGGGACGGCCAATCAGCAGAAAAACATTAGATCGGTTGATGAAGCATTACTGCTCCAATACCTCAATACCAACTAATAAATGGCACTTTCATGTTTTGAGACATACACGAGCTATGGAGCTGGTTGAATATCCGAATGTGGATGTTCGTGATGTTCAGTGGTGGCTTGGACATAAGGAAATTCAGAATACTATGATTTATCTTGAATATTCAGCCAGTTGTATGGCTGTGCTATTCGATAATATAAAAACTTTAGAGGGAGGTAAATCTTATGAATCCTATTGATGACTTTGTTAAAGAATATGGAATCACCGAAGAAAAAATGTTTAGAAAGGAAACCCGCTTATGTTAAAAACCTATGAAACCGCAGGTATTGCCGCTGCTTTAAACGCTCCGGATACCGCTGCTTGCATTGATAGCTGGTGCCAAGAATATGAGACAACAGAGGGGATCATCCCTGACAAGGAACTCATTATGCAGGGCGTGCAGCTACTGAGATCAATACAAGTACAGACCGATGCACCTTTAACCGTATGGAAAAAGGCCGACTGGTATGCGCAAACTACCGGTATTCAAGGCGGAGCACGCGTCCGGGAATTGCTGAGCTCTTTTGCTGCATCCGGCCTGCTCGATTACGAAAGCAAAGCTGAACCGATTATTGATTCTGAAGTCTTTCAATCACCGGAGGCCCAGGAACTGCTTTTTAAGATGATTCAGGAAAATAATCTCAATACAGTAAAGCTTTTAATCGAGGGTGGCATTGATTTGCATATTTTAGATGATCAGGCCCTGCACCTGGCCATCACACATGCATTAAATAATTCACTTTACAATGAAATCCCTGATTCCTGGCATTATAAGGCTGCAATTTCCGATTCCCATACGCCGCCGGAGTGTCGCATGATGAAGCTTCTGCTTCTTAATGGGGCAGATCCCAACGCCAGAGCTGGTCTGTTCCTGCATAAGGCTGTTGCCTGCCAGAATATTCCGATCACAAAGATTCTGATTGACGCTGGCGCTGATGTATCAGCGTATTCGGAGTCTCTTATAAAAATTGCCTATTCTCGCATGGATATGAAAATGATCAATTTTTTATTTAAAAATGGGGCCTCTCTCGCTAATCTGGAGCCCAGTGTAATCGAAATGCTGCAAGAATCACTGCCTGATAACACAGTTCCACCAGTAAAACCTTCCGGCTTCCAAAAAAGCGCAAAGTTTTCCCCTTACGAGTATGTAATGGATTCCAGAAAAGTTCTCGTTGAAAAAATAAAAGAAAACTTACAAACCACCCGCAGGTTAATACCACCTGCCTGGGACCGGGAAGCGTTTAAACCTCATAATCCAGTGTCTAACGTGGTCTACCGGGGTGTCAATCGAATGCGGCTGATTTACGCTGCTATAAGCAACAATTACCAGGATTCCAGATGGTGCACCCAGAAACAGGCACTCAAGGCCGGATGGACCATAAAAAAGGGGGCGCAGCCTGTTATCTGCGAAAAATGGATCTTTGCAGAGGTAGTTCCCGTATTGGATAAAAATAACAAGCCAGTCCTCGATTCGAACAAAAAACCAGTGACCAAAACGGTTCAACTCCCCGGCCCATCGTAAATTATTTTAAAGTGTATAATGCCGAACAGATCACAGGCATTCCCAAACTGACCTCACCCGTAATGACGCATAGAGATAAAATAACATTGGCTGAAGAGTTTATATCTACCAGTGAGTGCGCAATCATGGAAAAAGCACAGGATCAGGCTTTTTATAATCCCCGCACCGATGAAATAACCCTTCCCCCCAGAAGCACCTTCCGATCACCCGAAGCATTTTTAAGTGTCGTAATTCACGAAATGGGGCACTCCACAGGCCATCCGGATCGCTTGAATCGTCCTCTGGTTGGCCGCAATAACATCGAGGAATATGCATTGGAAGAATTAAATGCTGAAATTGGTACGATATTTACCGAGTCTGATCTGGGTATTGATTTTGATGCTGTTTCAGATACTGGAATTGGGCATTTGGATTATGTGGACTCCTGGTTGAAAATCCTTAACAATAATCCAACCGCCTTCTTCCACGCTTGTACAAATGCTGAAAAAATCAGCAATTATCTTGTTCAGAATTATCAATATGAAAAGATCTTATGTGCTTCCCTGCAGCAACACGGATATAAGGTCACGCGGGATATATTATCGAATGTGCGGGCTTTAAATAAGCTGACCAAGACAAAAAATACACTGGAAAATGTCCGGGACCAATATATAAAATTGCGCGGCAAAGAGCCAGCTACCCCGGAGCAGAAGCTAATCAAAGACATCGGTAATACTTTATGCCAGCAGGAACAATTACATATGCAAGTTCCAGCGATTGAAC
>Ga0192243_10134_pt1 | contig 28686 bp, 47 predicted proteins | sample Koala_Koa27_K3_FD_131233 | JGI IMG/M metagenome (GOLD analysis project Ga0192243, IMG submission 131233) | Enriched cells from koala feces incubated with labeled cellulose particles, San Francisco Zoo, California, United States - Koala_Koa2-7_K3 ... | reverse complement strand
CCCGGCCTGATCTCCAAGCAGTTCAACAGCCTGAACCATATTGTTGTCAATGGCTGTCAACAATAACATATCCGGCAGTGAAATCCAGCCACCGTACTGATCAACGGTTGCTGTGATGGTTGTCACATTGAGGGCCTGCCCATCCGGTGTAACGCCTTCTGTTAAAGGCGTCATGGCCTTGGAAAGTGGGCTGTACTTGCGGAACTCGATTGTTTTACCTCCATTCTTTGGAATGGGGTGTTTCTGTCCAAACTGATCATGAATAAGCGCCGGTTTAGCGTTATCGATCATGTAATCACTGTAATATGTTTTCATCTCCGGTGAAGGGTCATTTCCTTCTGCATTGGAGGAAGTGACATTGCTCGGAGTGTCAAACAATTTAAGATTCAGTTTCAGTAAATCCTTCATAAAGTGTCTCCTTTCATAATAGGGAGGAATCTTAAAATTTAATCGATTCCCCCCATGGCTGCCCGTTTGGCAATCTCCCGCCGGTCAGCAGCCGTTAATTTGCTTACATCGTTCTTGACGATTACTCCACTTTGTCCAGAAATTCCGTTCTCGGCTGGTCTGGCCGCATTGGCTCGGATTGCGTCAGCCTGCTTTTTTGCAACGGTCTGCGCTGTGTACTGCATGGCACTGCCTAAAATATCATCCATGTGCGTTGCCTGATATGCAGCTTTTACGCCTACTCCCGAACTCAGGAGACGCATAAAATCAGGGTTAGTTATCTCGGACTCAAAATCAAACTGCGGATACTGTGCTTTCATGGTCTCTGATTCCTGGAGCCAGCGGTTATAGGTCTGCTCTGCCTGCATCTGGCGCTCTGCTGCTTCTCTCGTCTGCCTCAGCATACAGTTTTCCCGCTCGATGGCCTGCATGTGCTTGTACTGCTCTACAGATAGCCCCTGTGCAGAAGCCGCCTCCTCATAAAAGCTCGTGTCATTCTCCAGCGCCTTGACAATTGATTCTACGCTGCCATCCTCTACCCCGTACTTAGTCCCCAGAATATCAAGTAATGGCTGCATTTTTCCGACTGTCTCTTCGGCCTGTTTGGCTGATTTGAACCGCTTATTGATGATTCCCTGGACGCGCTCGTCAAACATGTCCTTGTAATCACCTGATATCAGCTTTTCAAACTCCGCCTTCTTGGCTTGCAACGTATCTGATGTGGTAATCGTGGTTGGTTCTCCTTCAGCGGCGGCCTGAATCTCTTCACCTTCGGTATTGGTTTCAGCCGGTATATCTACCTGCTTGCCATATACAACCTTTGGTGCTTTCGCCCGTCCCTGCCCGGCGTCGGCAGGATTTACGCCCGGTGTAACGTCCCCTGCAGGTGCTCCGGCTGCCGCGGCTCCTGTACCGGCTCCACCATCAAACAGGCATAGACTTACACTCATTAATTTTCTGTTCTTCATAGAATCTTTCTCCTTCCATCCATGGTCTTTCCCAAGAGTCAGGCGTGTTACCACGCCCTATGCTCCCATTATATATAGTCCTGATTCTTATTTCTCCCACCCTAAAATTTCAAGATGAAGGTTATCAGGGTACTGAGCTTGGATCAGCTCAAAGCCCGTAATGATTGTTTTAAATACGCTTTCTATCTCCGGTTTCCCATACCAGGCCGCCACAGCCTCAACATAGACTTTTCCAGATTGATAGTCCGATTCGTATGTATGGAATGCTCCTTCCGCTTCCAGGTCACTAATCCGCTGCATAAGCGTGAAGGCCAGCGCTGATATTGCAGCACACACCGGATCATTACCAGGATTGAACCCGGCATGTCCGGTAATGTCTACCCGGTATCGTTTGCCATCCCTTACCATTTTGCATGTTGTCATGTCTACCTCCTATACTCTCGGAGTAGCGGCCTCCGCCACCCTCTCCCGTGCTTTGCCCGCCGTTGTTGCCTTACTCTTTTCCGCACCCAGCTGATCCGTTTCCACGCTTTCCCCATGGCTCCCGGATACCTGAGGCATAGTGGCCCCCTGTTGTTGCCCTGTCAGCGCTTCCAGTAAACGAGGATCTCCCGTGCTCTGTGCAATCACCGCCGCCATCTGCTGCATCTGCGCCTGCATTTGCTGGATCTGTTGGAACATAGTCCCATTCTGGCTTATTCTCTGTTCAACCATATCCTTCCCCTCGAAATCCATCATCTGGATGGTTGCAAGGGCCTGATCGGATAACTGCGGATTGAAGAAGCCAAGCTGATACAGTTCCTTTGCTAACTCATTCTGTGCTACCTTGCTAAACGGGCTGGCCTTCTGGCTGGTCACTTTAAGGTCAAATACAGGCTTACGTGCCCCCAGCTCTAAGCCAAATTCATTCCCGCCGCCGGTCTGGGTCATACCTGTGTTGTCAAACTGTACAAGCTTTGTGGCCCCTCGCTCACCCACAATGCGGAAACAGCGCGGCGTATCATAAAACTGCCGGATCAGCTCGATCACAAGCTTATTGACGCCTGCGAATGCCCGGTATGCCGACTTGATCATATCCCGGCTGAGTTTACTCCCCGCCTCCTGGAGCGCCGCTATTGCACTGGCAGCCGTCACGCCGGAGGTTGTTGACCCCTGGGAGAAATCCCGGTTTCCTGATGTCTCTTTCAGCTCGTCGATTTTCTGGTTCATAATCTCGACATAGACGCCTGAAAGGGGCTGTATCTGTATCTGCCGTATGTGATCATCGTCAACCGAATTACTGTTGACATGAACAAAGTCCTTGGACAGATCCGCATACTCCTGTTCATTAATCCCGCTGTTATCCTTCACCAAATACCGGGGACGTGATAGCGCCACGGCGTTCTTGATGATTCCCTGGCCAAGCTTATCTATGTACATTTGACAGTCCTTCATAATATCGATGTAGCCGAACCCGGCCGGGGTCCCTTCCTCCATAAACATCACATCCAAAATAATCGGATACATGCCGTGGTCATAATATCCCCGCTCGGCATACGTGGGATCGTTTTCGGAGGAGTAAATCACCTCGTCATTGACAAATTTGCAGTAGTGCAGGATCTCCCCGCCCTCCGGCCTGCTGACCTTGTAATACCAGTCCACCACCGCCGACTTTTCCGATGTATCCACGGTATCATCATAGATATACTTGGCAAGCTCCAGCGACGAATCCCCCACCTTCCCCGTCAGCTGTGGATATTGTGCCTCCAGAAGTTCGTTGCTGACCAGTTCCACCGTAAACAGGTTCCGGCTCTTTTGCAGGTCACTTATACCAGGCTCCCAGAATATATTGAGAAGATCCATCTTTTTGATGTCGATATCCCCTAGGCCGTTATCCTTCCTTGGATTCCAGAACACACCATATACTCCGGTTCCGGCTTTTAGCTTATACCACCATGCATCGCTGTAAGTCTGTTCGAAATCGTTGCATTCCAGGATCACCGGCAGGATCTCAGAAAGTGTCTCTGCTATCGGCTTGTCGCTCTCCTCCCGTGGTAATACGTTAGGCTCCGGGTAGTTGTCCATAGCATCCGCGTGCTTATTGGCGATAGAGTTAAACAGCCAAGCGCTGGCAGGTTGCGGATCGTTCTGGTTGCTGCTCTTGGTCCTGATCTGCTCCCAATGACGCATTTTATACCACTGCTCATTATCCACAATCCGTTCTTCCAGATTCGTTTTTCCTTTCTTATACTGTTCAAGCGTCTCCCTGGCCTTCCTTACCTGCTCTTTTCCTATTGGTCCCGTCCCTGCACCCTCTGTTGATTTAATCTCAGCTATAGACGGTATACCTGTTATTCCGCTCTTTGCATACGGCGTAAATTTGATTCCTGTTTGTGCTTCCATCTAAACCTCCTATGATCTATAAAATGTATACTTATCAGTTTTATGAGTATCCGCATACAGGTTTAACGGATCATCTGCCGGCGGCTTATCAAGCACATTCGCCCGCGGACTGATCGGGTTCTCCATGAGGACGTATCGGCATTCATCATAGATATGATCCTCAGTATCGGTATCGATATCCTCAACGTTCGTATCGTCATAAACGAGCGTCGGCAGCGTTCGAATGAAGTTCCGGCAGGTATTGAATACGTACAACATGGCTCTGCCGTTGGTATCGAATGCCAGCCTATAATGAAACTGCATTTTACCGGGAATCCTCTTATTATCTGCACCATCCCAGAACACGCCCTTACGCTCCATCATGGTTGCTATGGACTCGCCCTTTTGCTCGTCAAATATTGACGGGTCCGCTATGCCGATCACACGCCGCCCCTTTATGTTGGGGTCCTCCCTCTCGATCTCCAGGATCTTTTCGGCTATCTGCTGCGGGGTCCACTTGACACCCACATTAGGCTCTCCGGTGCTGCCGTATAGCTCCCTAATCCGGTATATGGTCCCATCATGATCCACGGCATACCATCCGACGGAGAATGGCCGAGAATAGCCCCAATCAAAGCCCCGATATATTTTCCAGTCTCGCGGTATACGAAACGGATTGATCACATGGGTGAACTGCTGTGTGTCGTAACCCTCAGGTTTATTTCTCCATTCCATGAATGCTTGACCTTTGAAACTATCCCATAAGCCATACAGAAGGGCATTACGTTCTGCTTCCGGCATCATGGCAAGATTCGCCAGATAGTTAGGGTCATTATCGAGCAACTTTTTGTTGTCAAACACGGTTGACGGGATAAATATGCGCTTACGCTTAACCTGAATCTTACCATCAGGCGTATCTACATTCATAAGCGATTCTATCGGAGTCATGGGTGGTGCTGCGTCTATGAATCTTTCCTTTACCCAACCATGGCCGACGCCCCCCCCGGGGGGGGTTGGTTGTGGCCCGAATGTATACCCTAGTTCCTGGCCCATTGGGGCGGTTACGAGAAAACATGTAATTATATTCGTCCCAAGTAAAATGCGTCAATTCATCAAATATGATCAAATCGTACCGTTTTCCCTGATAATTAACCTTGTCTTTGGTGTATTGCATTGACCCAAAATATATCTTTGCTCCGCTCGGAAACGTCCAGCAGTGCTCTGTACCGTTATACCTCGCCCGTGGGAATGACGCTTGATATATTTCCCGGCTGCGGTCTATCAGCTCCGTAAGCTGCGGGTATGTCTTACGTAGTATCAAACAGCGGTAATGTGGTATATTGACCTGTCTCAGCGCCTCCACAAGCACACAATCGCTCTTACCTCCCCCGGCAGCCCCACCGTATAAAGCTTCGTATTCTGGACGCCTCATAAAGGCAATCTGTTTAGGTTGTGGGGTCCATATGACTTTAGCCATCCTCTCCGCCTCCATCCATCACCGGGGCCAGCTCTACTATGCCGGTTTCGGATTCGTCAACGCTATCCTCTGCCTGCTTACGCAATACAGCCACTCTTGCCACCTGCTCTGCGGTCAGAAGATCCATATGCTGTGCAAGCCATTCCAGAGCCTTCATGCGATCCGCCAGCTTTATCTTCACCCCGTTGGCCGTATTAGATATCTCAGTCACGATTGTGCCGTCAATATCAGCCTTGCACTGTATCGCGTCCTTCTTGATGTCTGCATAGTCGTTGATGTCTGCAAAGGCTATATCTATGTACTTTTGCACTATGTCTGATTCGTCCAACAGCTCCCGGTTAAGTCGGTTCTGCTTTAGGCGGGTGATCTCTGACCGTACCCCATCATTTTCCAACAGGCGATAACCAATAGAGGTTGCAGTACTGTAATCAACACCATAGGCCCGCTGATATGCTTTGGTTGCATTAAAGCAGCGGATATAGTGGAGACAGAAAAGGCGCTGCTTGTCGGTCAGCTCCTCATTGCTCATCACCTGATCAACCTCTTTCTTTGTAAGCCTCACCTTTTCCGAGCGTTCTTTGCCTTTAACCGAACGTTCGCTTGCCTTACCCGAGCGCTCGTTATTAGGATCTGTCCATCCATATGTACTCTTCCATCTCCTGACGGTTCCCGGCGGTACATCAAGCTCATGCGCTATATCTATCAGCTTCTTTCCCTCTTCCTCGTACATTCTTCGGGCCGGTTCTGCCCTTGGATCAGTAGTTTTTCCCATGTTCATCACTCCTTATTCGTTGTTATATCCATTATCCCATAAGCGAGCGTTCGATTTCTCCCACCCTAAATTGCGCATTAAAAAAGGCCCACGGCTTAACCGTAGACCCTCATACACATATGTTCTATTCTGTTTCCCTTGCAATTTTTTCTTCGATAGCCTGTATGACAAAGGTATTAAAGCTATCATATCCCAACGCTGCAACTTTATTTTTGTATTCGTCCCTCATACCTTTGGGTACTCTCGTTTTTATATCATCATAATTATTCCGTAGATATTTATTGATGGACCTTTGCTGTGCTTCAGATACTGGCACACTATCACCTACTTTCTATTAATTATTATATCATGTCGTTTCTATTGGGTACATAGTGCACTTTTCACAATATATTTGTGGCATATTTGTGAATTTTGCGGATTGTATAATGGGTACATAGATTGTATAATGGGTACATAGATCAAGACCAAGCGAAAGGAAGTAAGAATATGACAAGAGAAATGATGAAACGAGTAAGAGAATGTACACAAGAGTCCCTGGAACTTGTTCGGTTTGCCAATCCAAAGGCAAGAAAATATCCGTCATTGGATAGAGTAATAGAGATTTTAGAACAAAACATTCCATATCGTGAAGAACGTCCTCATATTGTGAGTGTAAGTGTCTCTGATTATTCTAAAAACAACCTTATTGAAACAGCTCGTTTTATAATAATTATTTCTGGAGGTAAAGCTTTTGAAATTACTGCTTATCATGATTTAAAGGGGAGGACACAAGAAGAAAAGGAAGCAGATAAAACCGCAACATTTCCAAGTGGACTATTTAAAATATTTCATAGAGAAATTACAGCTTAAATCCAACTCCCGCCCGGCAGGGTCAAAGCCGGGAAAAAAGGTAGATTCATAAACACAGGTGAAGCAGTAACGCTCCGGCAGAGCCTAGCGCCGGTTGGGATCGTGAACAGTAGCCACCATATTGAGAGGAGAAAAAAATATGATTATTGGAACATTAGAAAATGGTACAACCTGCATGTATGACTTGCCAGAAGGAATCAAGACAGCCGCACAGATGGAAGGTCTTATCTATGATTACAGTTATAACCCAGCACACCGCGAGGAGCTACAGGGGCAGCCAAAACTATTAGGTCTTAATGGGCCAATGTTCAACGGCTTTGGAACTCTAAAGTCTAATGGAGAAACCGTAACAATTATCAGATACGAACAGCCAAGCAAATACTAACTGAGGCCGAAACGCTCCAGCGGTGGAGCGTCCGCAACAATTCGCCCCGTTGCGCTGATGATGGCAGGCGAGAAAGGGATATCATGACAATCAAAAAGATTTATTACACACTTCCGGACGGATGGAAAATAATACCAGGAGCCACAACCGCCCCGCGCGGCTATGTATGGATTAATAACGGAAAAAGCCGTTTTGAAGGAGAATATCGCCAAGCACTGTTAAAATGCTAAGCAGCCCGGAGGTATGCAGGTGGGTTCGATTCCCACCACTGCTATTTATTTCCTGGCCCCCAGGGATAAGGGGAGAAAGTATTGTTATGAAACAAATCAAGAGATCTAAAATTGTTAAAAAGATAAAGGAGGCGTACAAGGAGGGACGCGACTGGTGTCGTCATGACTTTGGGAGGTATTATCAGATTATGATAGACACTTATGACGCAGATATATGGTGTGATGTCTTTTTAGACAATAATCATTGGACCATATACCACTCAGACACCATTCAACAACTTGATACGATCCGTGGATATGTCCAGGAACGTGAAAACGGCTATGTTGACAGCGCAATTGAGCTATTAACGGCTGCTGGATGGACTGTAATAGATTAAGCGGCCGCACACTTACCAGGGTACACGACCGCTACCCGTTACCAGGCGGCTATATTATATCATGGCCGCCTCTAAAAAAATCAAGAGGATAAAAACCATGGCAAAAGATAAAAAACCATTAAAGGCAGCAATATATATACGGGTGAGCACACTTGATCAGGCTCGTGAGGGATACTCCCTGGAAGCTCAGGAAACGGCTCTCCGTAAATGGTGTGCAGATCACAAATATATAGTATATGATCTGTATGCAGATCGAGGGATCAGCGGTAAAGATATTGACCACCGCCCTGATATGATTCGGCTCATGCGGGACGCAAAAGACCGCTGTTTTGATATGGTTATATTTTGGGCTTTGAGCCGGTTCACGCGTAGCGTTTCAGATTTATATAATACAATGTCAAAGTTTGCGTCATGGAACATATCAATGGTATCTTACACAGAGTCGTTTGACACATCGACGCCAATGGGTCGGGCCATGATCGGCATTGTCGGTGTATTTGCTCAATTGGAAAGGGAGCTTACAGGAGAGCGAGTTAAGGCCGCTCTGGAGACAAGGGCGGCACAAGGTAAGCGTACATGCTCCGATGTCTTGGGATATGACATATATGGAAAAGACGCGCTTATAATTAATAATAAGGAAGCAGAATACGTTAGATTCGTTTTTGAAAAATATTTAGTATACAAAAATCTAACGGAGGTTGCCGAATTATGCCGCGAGAAGGGATACCGTGGCAAGCGCGGCAAGAATCCAACTGCTTATTCTGTGCGTGTTATCCTCACGCGTCCTATATACTGCGGATACAATACCTTTTGTGGACAGATTTATAAAGGTAATCACGAGCCAATCATAAGCGTACATATATTTAACCGTGTACAAACTCTGTTGCGAAGGCAAGGTAAAATCACTGGACGCCCAATTGTTAACATACTTATTAATTTGCCAAATAACTGATACTCGCAGGGCGGCCCACCACCGCCCATTTATTCTGTAAAATAGTGATTATGGAACTTTTTCGGCAGAAGAGGTAGTCGTCGGATCGTGGATGGAGAAACCGCTATACCGAAGAGTTTTTACATTTTTACAAAATCAGCTAACAACCAATCCTGTCTACCATGAGATCCCAAATATTGACGAGGTAGTATGCTCATATGGAAGTATTATAGCGACTGACGCCGGTGATGGTGCGTCAAGATGGCTTCCCTTCACCTATAACACAAACGGTTCAAGTGATTCTGCTTGGTACGGATCTGTCGTTGTGGGAAAGACCACTATTGTTTTTTCACTTGGTCCCAGCCTCAGAGGTGTCGTGAAGAAGTTGTATGTCATCATGTTATACACCAAAACCACGGACTAAATGATCATTGTGCATAGATTGCATACATATAAGGAGTGTCATTCTTCCAGTTGTCACCGCCAACCATAAGACGGTATGACAGATTATTGCCAGATACTTCCATGAGCACGGTACAATAATTTATTCCTGAGTTACCATTGACATATAGCTGATCTCCTGGTTTGTAGTTGTCCATCTGTACCAACGGTAATAATACGTTGAATATGCGTCCAGCTCCAGAACCAATATCTAAGATTCCGAAGATCAGTATTAACTGTTTGTACTGTACAAAATTTGTAATAATTCCGTTGGTGGCCTTACCGTCAAAAATTTTTATATAATCACTATTTTGCTGATTTATCTTTTTCCTCCATGAATTCAAAAATTGATATCTGCTGATATGATAGTACCGGTATCTTTTTTCTTTTTTAGGCCGGACGGGCTGTAATGGTTTCGTTACTTTTCTTACCGGCCTATCATATTTCTGATATATCGCTTGATAGTAGGGACAATCCTTATACCCGCTGCAACAGAACAGATCCAGATAGCTTTCCTGTTCTCCGCTATCAATAAATCGTAGCTGATTTCTCATTGAAAATCCCATATTTCTGATATCCTCACAGGTGATAGTATATTGCCACTGTTTCCCGCTGCTATGAGTAACGTAAAACGGGCATACGGCTATCACTCCGGTATTTGGCATGGATCATCCCCCCTAATTAATTATGCAATTATGCGGCACACTTATTGAATACAGCCCGCACATCATCCTGACAGATCGACAGATAACACTGCTCTGTCGTTTGAGTGCTGGCATGGCCCAGGATCTCAGCAATGTACTCGATGTTGCAACCATTCCGGTGAAGGGTTGTAGCCAGCGTCTTACGGAACAGATGGACCGTGCAATGCTTATGTACTCCTGCCCGGGCTGCCAGCTGTTTTAAAATCGCCTCGTATGAACACTTTTTCAGTCGCCCCCATGGTGCGCGGCTGCCGATGAATAGCGCTGGGTTATCATCTGCCCGTGACTCCAGGTAATCGATCAGGTGCTTGCTGGCCTTGGCTGATAAGTACACTGTCCGATACTTGCGCGTCTTATGGCCCAAGATCGTGACAACACCCGTCTGGAAGTTAACGTCGTCCCGGTCAATGGTCTCCAGTTCCCCGACACGTACCCCGGTTGAAAGCAGGAAGTCCACAAGGGCCAGTTCGCGCGGCGTCCGGCAGCTATCCCGCAACAGCTCCTTTTCGTGGTCCGTCAGATATTCCTTGCGCCGCGGGTCTGGCTTGATCCCCTTGATTGCAAGCACTGGATTTTTCGGGACTAATCCTTCGGCATAGGCCCAGCCGTAAAATGCGCTAAGAAACCGCTTTATCCCCGCCAGCGTCGTTGCTGATACATTACGGCGCTGCTTGTACATGGCAAGGTAGTATTTGATATCGTCTGTTGTCACGTTCTTATAGTTCTTATTAAGCGTGTCCAGCATACGCCGCATAGCGTCCACGTAGGCACGGATCGTCAGGTCTGACAGATTCTCCAGCTTTTTATTGGCAACGAACACCCGCAGGATATAATCGTTGTCGTCGGTTTCCGTTGATAACTCCGTGCAAGTTTGGACGAAATCTATATCACGGCTGAGTACCCGTATATTAAGTTCCAGTGCCCGGAGCTGGGCCGGTGTAAGTTCTTCCTGTTCAGATAAAATCAAATCATTTACGAATTTTTCTTTTAAGTTATACATATAATAGTCCTCCATTTCCATTTATTACCAGTTGCTGAAGGACCCATAAAATGGTATAATATCCTTAGCAACAACGAGCGGTACAGTCTACTTTCCGGGGTGGGTGTACCGCTATTTTATTGTGTCGTACATATGTTCTTTTCGATGTTTATTTTTTGCCGGGCTACTTGCCCGGCTTATCTCTACTGTGCGCTCTCAGGACCGCGATCCGTAACTTATCCCATTCCCTAAGCTGCTTGTCCGTCATAGCAGCTTCTATACGGTATCGTTCATCTAACACGGTTTCATCGCTAATATAGATTCTTATCGTCGTTGTTGACCGTTTAAATATGGCCGCCAATTCCTTCACAGTATATGTACCTATACATTCTTCATTATCGTACAAATCATATCTTCGTTCTTTCGTGGCTCTCACTCCCTCTCTATCCCGTCCAGATCTCTTACAATGGCCTCCAGCGGCAACCGGTCAGTGATGCTCGACATATCCGCCAGCATATCCAGTAACCGGCTATAGGCGGCGTATCCGGCAGCCGTATAGCCCCCGGCCTGATCGCACAGATTATCGGTCAGGCCAAAATACTTTCTTAGCAGTTCCTCCAACATTTTCTCTTCCCCCTTCATCGGGAAAATCTCAGTTTACGTGCATAAGCTTAATAAGCTTATGCAACTTTATTGCCTATTACCTGATCCGCCAGGAAGGCGGCGACTGCCTTTTTTAATCACCCATGCAATCGTCCGCTCGTTACTCTGGCAGTAGGCTACCACCTGCCGCAGCTGCTCCGGGTCCATGCTCACGCTCTGCCGCACAACCTTTTCCTCGGCTGCCTTTTTCGGTCTTGCCATCGTCCCACCTCCTCGCTTAACCTTATTACTTTTTTCTTTATCTCAGTTTTGCAGATTAAGCTCTGTTTGCCCAATCTCATAATTCATCCACAATGTTTCCGTTCTCGGTATCCCAGCTTCTGCCTGTGTCTTCTTCTGCACTTTTTCCACCCTGGAAGCATGTCATTATACAGATCATTATCATATCCCGATAGAAGAATCTTCCCTGGGTGAATAGACAGAAGTCTCAACAATTCCACATGTTCCTCGTCTTCCATTTCATGCCGGTACAAGTAGTTTTTTCGTGTACCATGAAGATACGGTGGATCAACATACGCAAATACGTCTGGTGTATCATAACGCTTAATTAACTCCGTTGCGGGCAGATTCTCAATCTGGGCATTTTTCAACCGCTCGCTGGCTTCCATCAATCTTTCCGGAAGGCTCCGCCACTCCTTAGTTGTGTATGGGCTTGTCCTCTGCTGGCTACTACGGAAACCATTTCGATATAGATTACTGCACCCAAACCCCATCCAACACCGCACTGCAAACTTTCTGGCTCGTTCAACGTCTGAATCATCTGGATCGTATTCACAGGCTCGGTAATATTCGTCACGACTATAAGGTGTCATTTCCAGCTGGACGCCCAACTCCATGGCCTTCTCCCGGATCACCTTGAAATAATTGACCACATTCCCATCCAAATCATTCAGCGTTTCGATTCTGGCCGGATATTTGTTAAAGAATACAGCTCCGCTACCAAAGTACGGTTCCAGATATACCTCATGTTGTGGTATGTATTCACAAATCCAAGGAGCAATCCTGTTCTTTGCTCCTGGATACTTTAAAATACACTTCATTCTTTTTTCACCTCAATTTCGAACCTCATTTTCATTTGTGCAGGATAGAGATCAACCTCTGGCCTTCGTATTCCAGTCCAGCGCTTTCCTCCAGCTTCCCCGACGCATTTCCATCCCGTTGCAGCGAGACTTGTACCAGTTTCTGAATCCAGTATGTACGTCACCAGCCGCTTATATCCCATATTCCGGGCGGCACGCCATGCAGCGGCATACAAAAAACTACAGGCATTATGTGTACCATCTGTGCATAACCGGTTGACCTCCAGCGTCCACCCGCCATCTAAATACCGGCTCACCGGGCGGCCCACGATGGCAACTCCCACAATCTCACCGGACACAGCCGCCGCCACCGAAAACTTATGCCCTACGACCGGCTTATGATGCCGATGGTGCTGCTCCACGAAAGCGTTTGCCTCTTTCAAACTCACCGGGACCAATTCAAGCATTTTGTCATCTCCTAAATGTTAAGATAAATAATCAATCAAAAGATCACGCAACATATCCCTGTCTTGATATTGTATAGCTGCAACCACATCATCATCTGCCTGTATTAGAGCCTCCAGTATCTGCTCAATTGTATACTTTTCTTCCATCTTTCATCCTCCTCAATGTTAATCTTGCGGCATAACATATTCTGGGTTTTTAAAATTCCATCCAGTGCAGGTCATTTCAGAAAACACTTCTGTAGTTCTAAGCCTGTCACAATACTTGCCGCAAACTATATGCTCGTTTGGTTTTCCACATAGTGTTCCAAGAATTACACATCCTTGCATAGTGATTTCTTCCGTAAAAATCAAATCCCCATTTTGCGTTGTTATTTTCATGGTTTTTACTGTTCTTTCTCGTCTCCCAAATATCAATAGTAACGGGACTGCTTGACCTTGACCTCTGTTATTTCCGACACAGGAATAGCAGTTTCATTGTCCCATTCATCCTTTATTACAGCAAATGCGCCCTCGTAACGGACACTTTTGGTATAACTTCCTCCAGCTCTCCCCTCGTGCTTAAACTCCCTTGTTGTTCCATCTTTCATTTTTACATAAATACTTGCCATTATTGTCTTTTTCCTCCAAATGTTAAATTCTACTTACTTGTTATAAAACATATCAAGTAATTTTACCCTCTCACTATGCTCCTGTTCTACGGATTTTACCTTTCTATCCGCATCTTCGTTGATTGATTTCAGCAGCTTCCCGACTGCCATGCGCCGCCTATAATCGTTGTTCGCTTGCTGGCCTTTTGCCAGAATATTGTTTAATCCCATCCGACTCAGGCCGGTTACCTCGCACAGTCCATTGACCGTCAAGCCCATTTTATTTGCATACTCTTTCACTGTTATGTTGTCTCCTTCCGGTTTATATTTTTGATCGATGTCCAGATTAGCTCCGGCTGACTCAGTTTTCATAAGAAGCCTGCTCCGCTTCCTTACGTGTTAGAAAAATATACTTCCCGAAACTTGAAACCGGAGATGAACCAGACAATCCACAACCTTCATACTCCATGTACAACTCATCCGTCTCGCGATCTTCCTCAAAATCATCCTCATCTTCTCCCATCATCCGCCCTATACGGTACCCAATCACTCTCTGCGGATATTTTGGAAAATCTGCATCATACACAACTGACCCTATATCTACTGGTAATTCTAATTTCCTCCGGATTCCAGGAAATGTTAAATTCACACGCTCGTTCCATTTATTAATTGCTTCAGCTTTTGTCCTTCCGTATCCCGCAGTAGCTCCGCAATCGCCGGCATTACAACAGCATACTGCCAGATAATTTCCTTCAAGTTTACATTCCTCAAAGTGTTCACATTCCTCAATTCCTTTGCAGGTGGTTATTTCTATTGCCTTTCCTCCGCAAAAAGGACAAGGCTTTAATTCAATCTCTTTCATCTGTTTTCTCCTTATTTACAAACCGATCATAACACTCACGATTGTATATAGTTGTCTTATTGGGCATGCTGGCGTCCACTTCCATGATATCTTTAATAAGCAGAGCGTTTAAATGACTGTTACATATCAATTTCAGTTCGCCATCTTCAAACACTCCGTAATCACAGACAACCGGTCTTACCTGATATTTCACGTTCATGCCTCCTTAAATTTTAACAAATGTGTACCCCGGCACCTTAATGCACCGGCTCCGGCCCTGTGATACCCGCAAGATCCCCAGCTTGTCCATTTGCTTTAGGTTAACGGCCACAGTCGACTTGCTGTGCAGCCCGATCCCCTCCGCGATCTCGGTAAGGTCTGGCGGATATCCGTTGGCTTTGATGTATCCGACCACAAAATCATATATCTTCTTATGTCGTTTCTTTCATGGTCTCCCCCTTTCTGGATCTCTGTCAACAGCTCCAACACCGCGCGGGCAAATGCCTTCTTGATCTCAGGATCATTTTCAATAAGTTCGCTGCTCTTAATCTGGCGCCGTAATTTATTCTTTATCCGATAGGCTTCACCAGAAACTTTGAAATCAACACCATTTGACCGCATCCTGTGGGATACCACGGTATAGGTATTACAGCCATAATTACTCTTGTCTCCCCGCACTTCGATAAGCGGCTGTATAATCTCTTTCCTGGTCATTCCAAGTACGGCATTTTCCGTAGCCTTTTTCTTTTCCGCTGACTCCCTGATTTTGGAATCCTGGGTTATCAATATGGACTCAAATATACTCCGCAGCTTTTCGTCTGACGATATTGCTTCCAGCGTGGACACCACTCCCGAGTGATACCGTTTATAATCCTTTTCGCATTGTGCCAGGCATACACCATAGGCATTATCCATCTTGCGGTATATCTCCTGTGCCACTTTGTTATAGTTCGGATAATCACCTGGGAAGTCCTTCACGAGCCGCATTATAATCCGGTTCATTTGGGCTTTCCATGTCAGTTGTGGCGTATTCCTTGCTTTGACCGGTTTCGGCGGCACCTTGGTGCCTTCTCGTGCGTCAAAACATGTGTTCTGGTCCTTGATCGCCATCACGTTTTCAAGCTTAATGCTTTTCGATCCGGTTATTGCAGCCTCCAGCGCTTCCAATCTCCGCTGAATGATCCGTGTCTGCTTCTCCATGGCGAGACAGATATCTGCCTCTATCCCCGCTCTTAAATCGTTCAGCCGTTGATCCAAGGCTTTTAGATCCTCCGGCTTAAATCCTTGTCTATTCCCCATTGTTGCTATCATCCTTTCCTTGTCTCTGTAAATCTTGTAACATTATAGCGTCATAGTCTGTATCCCTTTGGTGGAAGTTGTGGAACTGATTCCCCTTTCCCGCTGGCGCTTTCTCCGCTGGTTTGGAACCAGTTTCCAACGGTGTGTAATCATCAGCGATATAATCTTTGTATCCTCCTTTGAAAAATGAGGAACCATATAGGGCTTTTCTCCATCCCTTGTCGCGCTCCCACTCTGCCTTGTATCGCTCAATCCCTACAACCATACGCTCACGGCCTATTTTGTACACTTCCTCTTTCTCCGAAAAGCTCACCTTGTCTTTACCGCGCTTATGCGGATACAGTTTCCATAGGTCCTCAAACAATTCCAGAACAGCCACACGCCGTTCGTCCTTCCGACGTTTCGCCTCGGCCTTTTTGTCACTATCAGAACTACCACCCACGATCTCAAATGCGCATATATTATTATTTAATTCTTTATTTTCTTTATCTTCTTCTATTGTTGTCGTTAGAATGTCGTTAGAATGTCTCTCGTCTGTCTCTTGAATGTCGTTTTGTTTGTCGTTTGTCTGGTAGGAATCATAGTTAGATATAGTAAATACGGTATATTTATTGGTTGGTTTGTCTGTCACTTCGCCTGTCTTTTTTAAGTGTGCTATCGCTGTCCTAATTTCACGCTCTGTAAGACCTGTTTCGCATACCAGTTTTGGAAGAGAAGATACAAATGATCCGCGTGGTATCGTCACCCCTTTGAAGCTCCCCTCTCTCCAATTTGCCTTTAACAGCATATGGATAAATACCATTTTTGTATTGATATCTGAGTACCATTCCCATTCAAGAAACTTTCGGTACAATTTAATGTGACCTTCCATATGATCACCCGGCCTTTTCCCTATCCTCCGGTTTCTTGGAGTTCTGCCGATTCTGAGACTTAGATACAATTCTCAGATTTTCTTTTCGGTTGTCAGTTCGGTCATTATTAATGTGATCAATGACCAGTCCATCCCCCCGGTATCTCCTCAATAGAAACTCATGCATACGAACCATATGACCCTTGATTTTTGCCTGTGGGTATCCGTCTGCACCAATATACCAGGAATGACGGGAGAGCCTGTCAATGTCCTCTGCATCCACCTGGATTGCATGGCCCTTGTTGGTACGAATTATATAACCGTTGGTTTTCTTCCCCCTGGTGCTCTGCTCAGTGTGCAGGCAACCACAGGATTCGATATATCCAAGCCTCAAATGCTCCCCTTTAATGGGTTTTCTGTTTCCACAGTTCAGACAAAGACATTCCCATATACCTTTTCCAAGATATTTCTCGGCCACCAAATAGCCGTACTGTCTCCCTTGTATATCAACATAACTCAATCTTAACTCTCCTTTCTCTCCCGCCTGACGGCGATCAGGCGGAAGTAACACCTGGCATAATACCGTGACATATTATGTAAGCCAGCACTACGTTGACGGGTTGCTGTATTAATTCTGGTTCGCCCCGCTCCCACCGCTACCAGATACGCCGACACCTTACGACGTGCCCTGCAAATGTCAACTTACTGTCACAATCTCACGACAGGCCGGACACTCAATCTGCTGCTCATACTCATTCATGCCGGTCTGGACGGTTTTCAAATCGTCCTGTTCGAACTCCAATAATGCCCCGCAGTGATTGCATGTTACCCGGCGCTTCTGACCGTACTTAATTACTTTTACCATTTCTTTTACCTCAAATTACATATAGGATTTTCGGAACTCTGCCCGGAACTCCTCACGGCTGCCGTAATGGGCCTCGTAATATGCCTGTGCCTTACGTTTCAGGCTCAGGTCCAGCGCCCGGTCCATATGGACACTGTGCGGGGTCATATTATGCCAGTCCGGCCGCAGCGGCACCAGGAAGCCGTATTTCTCCGACAACTTGCGGTCCGGGCCTCCGAAAACATGGTGGATCGCTACATTACTATCGCCGGTTATTAGGCAGTGTTCCAGATCATCCGTTATGACGCTCCATAATTTCATACTTTCACACCCCATTCCTGTTTCATTCTCGACAACTCGTCCGGTGTGGCTGTCTCTATGCCTAATTCCCGACATTCCGAAATGATACCATCAATAAATGTACTCATTTCGCGGGTGTCATAGGTTGATGATCCGAAATAACATTGTAGCTGCACCCCCGTCATGCTCCCCACGGTGATCTCTCCCGGCTCCCGGACCGTCCGCCACTCCTGTTTCATCCTCTCAACAGCCTCCGGTTTGACGACGACATGTGTAAACTGCCCATATCTCGCAAGCATTTTAAGGTATACCGAATCCTTGTCAGTATGTACCGCTTCTGCAATCTTTTGCATGAGCACCCAAGCGTAAGCGTTGGCGTCCATAGACCGCTTGTTCCGATACTTCTTGACTGTGACACGAACCTTTTCACATTCCTTTAAGCGCTCATATTCCGTTGCTATGTTCTCATTCGCCATCAGGGACAACGTAAATTTCTGGCTATTATAATCAATTCCTATTCCAGCTATTTTTCCGGTAAACTCCATTTAGACACCACCTTATTTGAACGGGAGACCATTTTCGTTTTCCGCTCCAGAAGAAAATTGCTGCATTTCTTCTGGAGTCGCCGGTTTGTAACCTGGCTGAGTCGGCTTTTTGTTCAAAACCTTCATAGCTGACTCATATTGATCCGTTGTCATATCATGAATATCAGTTATGCCATATTCTTTACCAAGATTTTTAGCCCCGACACCGGTTCTCCTAAGTTCCTCAACAATTCCATTAAATTGATCTTCTGAGATTCGTCCCTTGCTGTCTGCATCTTTGCTGTCGTCAATGGAAAAAAGACCGTTTAGAGCATACTTTCTAGCATAGCTGCTTGTGCTCCCTGTCAGCTGAGAAGCGTCCATTCCTTTCTTCTCAAATTCCTCACGGGCATATGCACTATTTTTTACTGTCTCACCAGATTCACAGTCTATGAATGTTGCTGTAGCCATAACGTAATAACGATCACCTATGAGCACAATATCATCATCCACTATGAGGGCGGCTTTCACTTTTTCAAGCAATGGTTTAGCTGCATTTTGTATCTCCTCACAGCTCCGATAATAATATTGACCAAATTTGTTATACTGTTGTTTTGGCACATTCAGGTTAGCTTGTACATGCTGCAATTTTTCATATACATTCATAATCGGCCTCCTTGAAAATAGCTACACACTTTTCCGCTCATAATAAAGTCCCAAGCTCGTAAGTGCCGTTTCCAACTCCCGAAGTTCTTCGGGTGTCCCCACTACTGTATAAATAACGGTAACTGACTGATCGCATACCAGAGGGGCCGCAGATTCCATATCCACAGTTTTGATCTCCTGAATTGTTTCTTCTCGGATTTTCTTTTCTGATTCGATCCGCTCCCGCTCCTCCGCGCGTATGCGTTCCCGTTCTTCCCGGCGCTCACTCTCGTTATCACACCTCAGTATTTCTGCTTTCTGTGACTCGTACCGGTTGATATATCCCACTGCCTCCGACAGATCCAGAGTCGATTTATATATCTCAAGAGCCTTTCCGGTAGATTCTGATTCCATCATTTTGATAGTCTGAACCTCTTTATAAGTTGCTGCAATCCGCTCTGTGATCTCCTTCTTTATGGCTGGCATTTTAACCGTGGCATTTTCCCATTTGGTATTGTAGATTTTTTCAAGAGGAAGAAATTCCCTCATATCCCCAATCAAATCGGCATATGCTGACCGAATACTATCTCTCTTTTCGGATATCCGCTTTTGCTCAAATGCCTGCACCTGTCCATCAATCAGGCATATAGGCTTGTCCACAATACCAAGGAGCTGTTTCACTCTCTCTTCAAAATCAAGGTAAGGGGCCATCCAGCGCTTTTTGACTTCCTTCCGGCTGTCGTCGATGTCTTTCTTCAAGCGTCTCAGACTGGCGATCTCTCCCTTTGCCGTTGCCTTGGATTCTTCTGTGAAGATTGCGCCCTCATACTCCTTCACCTTATTTTCGATCTTTTCTTTAATGTCCGTAAAATTAAAACTAATCTCTCCGTTCTTCTGCTGAACTTCAAATTTAATGTTCATAAATAATTTCCTCCATATTCATTTGCTGGCAGTCTACCAGTGTATAATTATCAGCTGTCCTTCGTCTCAACCGCTTATTCCGTACTATCTGTGCCTGGCAATCATCGCATATCCTGGGTTCCCCAGGGTCCAAATACAGATAGCGTCCACAGATATCACATGGGTATTTCATGGTTGTTTTCCTCCTGATCACGTGATATAATATCTGTAGTTTCTTTTTTGCAATTGCCGCTGAGAGTTCGCACCTCTCGCGGCTTTTTCTTTGCCCGGAACTGTGGCGCATAATACGATAATCCTACCGCAGCCCTGGCCCGGTTCGTCCGGTTCCTTCTTTTGCTCAACGTAATCTTCCTCCAGTTTTAATTGATTTCTAATTTAGAACAGTAAAACAATAACTACCTTGAAGGATGGCTTATGCTGTCCTTCTTTCCTATCAAAATGTATTCTCCATTTTTGCTCTCTTGAGGGGTAAATGAGATATCACCATCTTCTGTACGGATTATAATTTCTTGCAAAAAACTGGTTTTCCATTGAATAGATCATAAATTTTTTCTATCATAATTTTACCTTTCCTATTTAAAAATGATCGCCAGCGCCAGTATCACCGCCACGGCCCCCAGCACTGTCACCCACCGCCACGCCTCCCGGATCTCCCGTTGCAATTCTCGGCGGACGGCCTGCTCGTGAAGGTATAGATTACGATAATAGCTATCCATTGGTATCACCATCCCCTCCACATTCAATCGCTGTTACTGCTTCTTCGATATCCGATACCGGGCGTTTCAAATAATCAGCTAACATTCCTGTATAAATCTTTACAGTGGCCCGTTTTCCATTCTTATAGTAATCACCGATAGGATAACGACCAGTTCTCATGTGTTCCACAACCGTAGCTGGACTTACACCCAGTATTTTTGCTGCGGTTTGTGTCTTAATCCTGTTAACCATCATTGCCTCCTTCCATTTTTTTCCATATTTGCGATCACCATTGACTCATGCAACCATTAGTGGTATATTCAGAACAAGAACAAACGTTCTGGTTACAACAACTTTTCGATCGAAACATGCAAGTAGTCCGCTACTTTTTTAACCTTGTCTACAGATGGCTTACTAACATTCCATTTGCAGATACTTCCACGGGAAAAGCCGAGATCCTGTTCCATTTTGAAAACTGGAACTTTCTTTTCCTTGCAGAGTGATTTGATTGTGGTGTACAGCATAGTTACCTCCTTTCATATTCTGAAAATATTACGTTTTTTGTATTGACATGATGTTGAAAATATTCTATAATCAAATTGCCATTAGATATAGAATCATACAAGTCATACCGAAATATTAGCGTATTATTTTCAACTCCTTATCTTTATTATACGTAATATTTTCGATATGTCAATACGTTTTACGCATTTTTTTCAACTTTTTTTAAAAAATGGAGGGATATATGCTGACATATCAAACGATCAAAGACTTATGCAAACAGAAAGGTGTGACCATAACTGGAACTGAAAAAGAACTAGGATTTAGCAGGGGATCATTATGTAAGGTAGAGACAAGCACCCCAAGCGCAGAGAAAGTGCAGAAATTAGCTGATTATTTTGGGGTCACAACCGATTACCTAATTAACGGTAATACACAAACTGAAACAAACGTAACCTTAACAGCGAAAGATGAACGTGACATAGCTAAAAAGCTCAAAAAATTAATGGATGATATTAAAAATGGAAATGATGGACCTATGTATTACGATGATAGAGAGATTGATGAAGTATCTATAGATCTGTTAGAAAACGCGTTTGAAGATATTATGAAGCAATTAAAAATTATAAACAAGGTTAAATACAATCCAAACAAAAATAAAAAGTAGGTGATCTAGTTTGGAAGAAAAGATTCGTCGTCTTGTTACATATTATATTAAATACTATGGGACAAGAGATCCGTCCAGAATAGCACAACATTTAAGTATACCCGTGTTTTACTATCCGCTTGGTAATGTGGCCGGACAATACAAATACTTGGAGCATACAAAATGTATAGTTATCAACTCAGATATTATGGATGAAAATTTTTTAAGAATTGTTATGGCTCATGAACTGGGTCATGCCCTTCTGCATTGGAAGGAAAATTGCTGCTTTATGGCTCATAAGACATTATTATCAACGTCTCGTATTGAACGCCAAGCGAATAAATTTGCAGCTGAACTGCTTATAGAAGATTCAATACTATTTGAATATGCTGGATCAACTATTCAGCAAATATCTGCTATAGAAAATGTCAATGAAGAATTAATAAAGCTAAAATTTAATTTGTAAATAGGAGGGAGCTATATGTTTGTAATATTAATTTTAATACTAATATCATTAGCTGCGGTTCTATCAAAAACAAAAAAATGGAAATACACAAATTATGAACATTCCCCAAAAGCCACTACAATAAGCATAAATAAATATATTTATAAAGTTTTTGGAAGTGTTATTTTAATTTTTAATTTTATTTGCTATTTCTTAGGTCTAGTAGATTTTTATGATCTACTATTCTGGATACCAATAAGTCTATTTTTACTTTTATATGCCTTTTTTTATCTCTCCAATAAGAGAACGCAGTACAGCAGAAAATGATATGAATGATTTAAAAGCCGGAATAGACCCTGAATTAAAATACCTAAAACATGACTCTCATATAGCTGTGAGTTTAATATTAAGTATTCTTTTGTTTATTGTAATTGTCATAATTTTCGTATCAATACATGGCCCATTAGGGTGATTAACTTATAGAAGTGTATGTAACATATTCTGTATAAGATATATAAACGCAATAACAAAACCGTCCCTGCGCTAACAGGAACGGCTTCACATAGATTCATGCCGGCAGTGCCGATACATAAACTAGCACTTATATTGTATCATCTCAGGCACCCACTGTAAACCCGGTATGGTGTTATTTTTATACCAAAAATCATCCAAAATCAGAAAGGAATGATACTATGCCACGAAAAAATCAAGTGAGACGCCTTCCAAATGGCTACGGCACCATAAGAACTCTTGCAGGAAATAGAAGGAAGCCCTATCTGGCCGGGGTAAATCCGCGCCTAGTGCTAAATGAAGAGAATGGTAAATCTCATTATGAATATGAATGGATCGGAATCTTTGAAGATAAAGGAAAAGCCATGGCGGAGATTTTTAAATATCATGAAGATCCATACGATATTGCAGCCTACAATATGACTATGCAGGAATTATACGACAAGTTCTGTGTCGAACATTTTAAAAATGTTTCGCCTGGGCAGGCACAAAGCCTTAAAAGAGCTTGGGCCTTCTGCTCCGATATATATACAAAGAAGGTGATCACTACCAAGGTGCCACAGTTAAGATCATGCATTCAAAACGCCAGAGTGACCGACAAGCACAACAAAACCACTGAAGCCACAGACAATATCAAGAACAACATTAAATCGCTGTTAAACCTCATGTATGACTATGCCTATGGAGAATTGGACATCATTCCAAAGAATTACGCCAGAGCATTTGAACTATCTTACAATAACGAAGTCAAAAACCCGCATATTAAGTTTGAGGACTCCGAGATAGAAACCATATCAAAAAATCTTACCATGGATTGTGCAAACATGATCTATGTGGGAATATACAGTGGATGGCGGCCGGACGAGTTATGTCAGCTTCTCATTTCTGACGTAGATTTAGAGGCTAAGACATTCAAAGGTGGGATCAAAACAAGATCCTCAAAAAATAGGATCATTCCTATTCACCCGAAAATATTACCTATTGTGCAATCAGCATATCAGGAAGCAAAAGCCTGCGGAAGCACATGCTTATTTACCCTGAATGGAAAATCAATAAAATACAGCCTCTATCTAAAACGTTTTAACCAGCTTATTTCAGATTTAAAGTTAAATAACAAGCACCGTCCACATGACACCCGGCATACCTTTTCTACTCTCGCCAAATATTATCAGGTAGATGATTATGCCAGAAAAGTCCTCATGGGACATAAAATAAGTGATATTACCGATGGCACATATACTCACATGGAATTAGATTGGTTTCGCACAGAAATTGAGAAAATAAAATAGTGTTACTATTACGTTACTAGTTAATCACATTTATGCATGTTTATAAACATGCATAGAAACGTAAAAATCCCATTAAAGCCGCATAAACACTACACATTCCTTGGTTTATGCGGCTTTCGAATTTGGTAAAATATTCTCTCACAAAATGGCATTTTTCGCAAGTAGTTTTTTAGGGGGCTGTAAATACAGGATTGGCGAAAGTCGTTTTTTTTACAAACACTTTTACGGAATATTCCATTTACCTGATATAAGGCGCGAGTTACAATACATTTGTTCATAACTAACCGATATCCATGATAGGGAGATTATCGTAATGAAACAGACATATGTAAAATTTGACTGCCCGAAGCAGATCATCCAATTTGTAGAGACCGTCAGTAAATGTGACTACGACATCGACATCAAATATGGCAGCTGTGTCGTTGATGCAAAGTCCATCCTGGGGGTTTTATCCCTGGCGCACTCAAAGACTGTGGAGGTCATCTTTCACTCGGATGACTGCTGGGAGCTGATCGAAGAGATATCCGTCTACGCAGCATAAAGCAGGGTACATTCATACCCTGCTCTCTGGTCAGTTATTTACTTTTACTCGTATTCATATTCATAGCAGTTGTGCTTCCCCCCACGGCTCTGGCAGCGCTGATCGTATCGTAGATCTTAATGCTCGGGGCCAGCCAGACTGCGCCGGTGCCGCGGTAAACATTGACAAGGCCCTCTCCGCTGACGGCGGAGCCGATCAGGGACTTGGCGGAGCGTTCCACGGTGAAGTCTATGTTTCCGGAGCGGAGGACTGCGAAATTCCCGTCCACCTTCAAGGTGTCATTGTTCAGCTCGATGATGTCGATCTCGCAGCTTGGAACTGCACATTCCAGCACGACCAGTCCGCTTCCCTTCAGCTGCATCTGGAACATTCCCTCGCCTCCAAGCAGGGCGGAGGATACATTTTTCTGCATAATCGGTTTTACGGAGATCCCGCCCTGGGCACAGTAAAACATGCCTTTGTCCACGATGATGTCCTCATCCTCCATGCTCAAAAGGATAAAATGCTTAAAGGACGGCTCCAGTACCAGCAGACCGGTTCCCCGGTACTCCGGCTGGGCTATGGCCTCCCCTGTGGTTGCGCTGGAAAACATCCGGCCCAGCACATTCCCGGCCGACACGCCGGATACCATCTCGATCTGCCCTTTAAAGTAGCTCATGGCCCCTGGTTCTATCGTCACCTTGTCGTTATTTAAGTAGACCGCGATCTGCCGCGCGCGCATATTCTGCTTTTCCATATAGTATAGGTCAATCGCACCGGTCGTACTGGTGGAGCCCATCAGCTTCTGGTACTCCATGATCTCGATTTTGGTGCCTCCGTGTTCGGCGCTGTCGATAATCTTCATGTTCTCTCTCGTTCCTATTGCACTGGTCAGCATATCTGTACCCCCTCTTTTGTTTGTTGGATAATTAGAATTATATCAGATATCTGTCCATTCTTGTCGAACGGGCGATGATATTAAGATAAACTTAATTCGAATTTAATAAAAACACGGAAACAAGCTTTTAATACTCGTTTATATACTTTTGCAATTTATCTGCAAATTTTCCAACATGTATACCGTCCACAAATGAATGATGGGCCTGAACGGATAATGGCATGACGATCCGTCCATTCTTTTCATAATATTTTCCCCAGTCAAATAGAGGCGTTGCGTTGTCCTTTTTCCCTGAATTGGTATGCGAGATGTGTGTATAAGTGATCCACGGCATGGGGGAACATTGGAACACGTCATTGCCCAAAGGCCCGGTAAAGTATTCTTTTTGTTCCTTCGCGGTTTTAGCTGCCAGTTCTACATATTCTTCCAGACTATCCTGCATAGGGACATTTACCACTTTAAATAATTCGGTATCTTGATTTAAGTATGTAAAGGCGGTATCAATCTTATTAAATAAAACAATGTTCCCATCCAAAAAGCGATATCTAAACGCTTCTATTTCATTGGCGCATTTGCATACGGCATATACCATTGCAATCGTAAAAGAAAAGTTTTGTTCCTTCACTTTTTGCAGGAAATTAGTAATATCCACCTCAAATGTCACGCAAAAGGCAGGTTCAACACTATTCCTAAAAACCATACAGTGCATAGCCCTTTCCCAGTTTTTTTCATCAACTACACGATAAGTATTAGCCATAAAATGATCCCTCCTGCAATATCTGTTTTGCCAATATAAATCAACACTCTTTCCGTTTATCATGAACAAGTTCATGCTTTTAAGTAAAATATTATATTATAAGCGGCGCACATTTCGTCAAATGGATTGTTGTATTGATGGGGTATATCGTCACGAAAACGAATAGATTGATTTTCTTTAATAACAACTTCTTTGCCATTCAAAATAAGTTGCAGCTTTCCACGTAGGATAAAGAGATATTCTTCCACCCCAGCTAAATGTTGTTGGGAATGATAGTCACAGCCAGTTTCAAATTCTATATAAAATATTTCCATGTTTCGTGTTGGATCATAAGGAAAAATTGCATATGTTTTCATAAGCTCACCATATTCCAAAATCGGCTTATGTGATTTTAAGTCAACAATTTGATAATTGTCCTCTTGCTCCTGTAAAAAATAGGATAATGGAACCTTTAGCCCCTTCGATATTTTCCATAATGTGTTTATCGTCGGAGAGGAAGCACCATGCTCAATTTGAGCTAAGGCAGGTTTGCTTACGTCGGTTAATTTTGAAACCTCATCTAAGGATAATTCTTTGTTTTGACGAATTGATTTGAGCTGCTTGCCGACATTCAAATTAATATTTTCCATGCTTACGCCTTACTTGTTTTGTATAGTATTCTTTTGTATATTATAACATACAAAAAATGCATTTTCAATTTAATATTTGATTTTCCGGGCATCAGGTAAAATATGTATCGAGTTGGGACCAGACGGTGGTAGTGGATCTAAAGCTACCACTGAGTATAGATCCCCAATCTCTCCCCAATCAACTCCTTAGCCCTGTCAAACCTCTCCAGATACGTCCCCCCCCCGATACTCTCAAACGCAACTCCGCTCTGCCTCAGAATCTCCCTCAGCTGCTCGCTGTACTTCACCCGATCCTCCATGATCACTTCGCTTCTGGTTCCATCCTGCACAAATTCCACGTCCGGCTCTAAGAAGAGTACCAGATCGTAGCGGTTGATGGCGGCTATGGCGTCGGCCAGGGAGGAACAGCGGTCAATCTCCGCCTGGTCCGTCAGAAGAAAACGGGAGTAGAATTTTGTTACCAGGCAGTCGGTATCCACAAACAACACCTTGTTGCTGTGCTTCACCGCCTCCAGCTCCTTTACCTTGTGGCGCAGGAGGATTTCTTCTAAGTCGGCCTCCACCATCGTCTCCTCGCAGCCTGCCTGCTCGCAGACCTCGCGGCCCACCTCCTCCAGGAAATTGGTGTTGTATGCCAGGGCCAGATTCTGAACCAGGGTGGATTTGCCTGTACTCTCTCCCCCTGCGATCATCACCTTTTTTTGTGTAATATGGCCTGCACACCGCCGGGATGTAATCCCAGTGACCGAAAGCCCACTCCCGGATATCCGTGGAGCTTACCGGCACCTCGCTTCTGTCGAAGTAGATGATCTCGCTCTCCGGGGCGTACAGGCTCTCAAACCGTCCTGTCCCCAGGTAGTCATTTCCGCAGAACACGGCGTCGATGGGTTTTCCGATGGCCTTTTTGATATCCCGCGCCCCCTGCTCCCAGTAATCCCCTGTGTTGTACTCCTCCTTGCTGACCGCCTGATCCTCGACCATCAGCACCTTCACACCCGGTAAATGGCGGCAGCTCCCCACAATCCAGCGGTAGCGCAGCTCCTTAGGCACCGAGTCGCGGCCCTTGCACCAGCTGATTATGACATAGAGCTCCCCGCATTCCGCCGCGGCTCTTATGATATCGTGGAGGTGTCCCACGCGGAGAGGATCGAAGGAACCTCCGTACATTCCTACCTGATATTTCATGCTGCTGTCTCACTTTCCTTAAACCATTTGACAAACATAAACACTGCATTTAACAGATACACTGTCCACATCAGCAGAGCGGCGATATCCGTGCCGCCGTTTTGGTAGCTGACAAACCACATGATCACCGTCACCACATCCACCACGATCCAGAGGATCCACTGCTCCATCAGCCGCCTGACGCTTAAAAGCATAGCCAGAACGGACAGACAGGTGCTCATGCTGTCGATGAAGGGGAGATTGCCTCCCAGCCGTTTTAACAGCAGTCCGTAGACATATACCGCCGCGGCCGTCACCAGGAGAAGAACCGCCTGGCTGGTCAGCGGCAGACGCCGTTTCTCCACCTCCATGGTCTCCTGGTTCATGTGCTTTTTCCACATAAACCAGCCCACAAACTGCATGGGAACGTAATAGAGGGCGTTTAACATGACCTCGCCGTAATACCTGGCCCCAAAAGCCACATAAGCATACAAAACGGTGTTCACAAGTCCGAACAGGTAACAGCTCATCTTTCCTTTGCCGGTCAGGATCACACAGATCACGCCGGTCAGCGCCATGACAATTCCCGTCATGGTATCTTTCCAGTACAGGGACAGCGCGGTGATCGTCACTCCGGCGAACACCAGCCAGAGAACCTCCAACAGCTTCCAGCCCGCGCACTCCTGTTTGATAAATTTTAACATCATGCCGTCTCCACCTTCATCTCCTGGTCACGCAGCTGCCTCAGCT
>Ga0192243_10132_pt1 | contig 29305 bp, 32 predicted proteins | sample Koala_Koa27_K3_FD_131233 | JGI IMG/M metagenome (GOLD analysis project Ga0192243, IMG submission 131233) | Enriched cells from koala feces incubated with labeled cellulose particles, San Francisco Zoo, California, United States - Koala_Koa2-7_K3 ... | reverse complement strand
TGTTTGGCGGCGGAGCCGTGGGATGGGGAAGATTCGGAGCGCTGGTCGGCGTTCTCATCACCCTGTGCTTCTGGTGTGTGGCCTGGGGGCTGAAACCGTATGATACCATTGATCTGGAGATCAAGCGCCCCAAAGTCAACATGCTGAAGGAAATGCATCTGATCACGAAAAATAAACCGCTGCTTATGCTGATGCTGGCCTTTGGAACGGATATGATTGCTAACTCCACACTGCTGGCCGTCAATATGTATTACTTCAAATATGTGCTGGGACGGGTGGATTTGGTTCCCATCACTTCGGTGGCATTGACGGTCACGGGCGTGATTTCCAACTTTGCGATCCCGTTTTTGACGAAGAAGTTTGGTAAGAAGAGACTGTACTGGTTGGGAAGCCTGTTTTCCATCCTGCCCCTGGCGATCCTGTTTGTAAAACCGGTGGTGCCAAGCGGGGCGCTGATCGTGCTGCCGGCGCTGTTTGGCCTCATTTCAACGCTGCCCAGCGCGCTGGCCTGGGCCATGCTGTGTGGACTATGCGGAGTACGTCACGGGCGTCAAGGGAAACGGAGTTGTGTCGTCAACATTTTCCTTTATGAACAAGCTTTGCGGCGCCCTGGGAGCGTCCATGGCAAGCTTTTTGCTGGCGACGTTTGGATTTGTGGCCAATCAGGAGCAGACTAAGACGGTGATCTTTGTGATCGTATTCCTGAGATTTGTCGTCCCGATATTAGGATACATCGCGTCCCTGATTTCCGTACATTTTTATGAACTGACAGACGAGAGAAACTTAGAAATCCGTAAGGCACTGGATGAGAGAGCGGGGAGTAGATAGATGAAAAATATTTTACTGATCACGACGGACCAGCAGAGATATGACACGATCGGAGCCATGGGGTATGATTTTATGGAGACGCCGAATCTGGACAGGCTGGCGGCGGAGGGCTGCTGTTATCCCAACGCCTATTCCAGCAATCCGGTCTGTATGGCGGCCAGGCACAATATTATCACCGGATTGACGGCCAGATATCATGGCTTTGACGACAATTATTTTGAAGACGACCCGAAGACCATCCCCTATGACCTTCCCACGCTGCCGCAGCTATTATCCGATGCGGGCTACGACACCATTGCCGTCGGGAAAATGCATTTTCAGCCCTACAGAAGGCACAACGGCTTTACAAAAATGGAGCTGATGGAGGAGATTCCCCGGCATTTGGAGGACGATGAGTACGCCCAGTATTTGAAGGAGCAGGGGTATGGGAATCTGCAGAGCCCTCACGGGGTGCGCCATCTGTTATACATGCTTCCCCAGAGGTCTCTGATCGACGAGGAGCATCACGGGAGCTCGTGGGTCGCCCAGAGAAGCATAGATCATCTGAAGAAACATACGGAAAAGCGGCCGTTCTTTCTGTGGAGCAGCTTTATAGCCCCCCCATCCCCCCCCCTTTGACGTTCCGGAGGGGTGGTCGGACCTTTACAAGGGCAAGAAACTTCCGCCCATAAAAGTTTCGAAAACACCAATCTCAGAGATTGCACAGTGGAAAAAATGTATCGCGGATTATCCCAACGAATCCTATCTGCAGAGGGCAAGGGAGCTTTATTACGCGTCCATCTCCTTTGCGGACTACAATATCGGCAGGATCCTTCAGCAGCTAAAGGACATGGGCGAATACGACAATACCCTGATTCTGTTTACCAGCGACCACGGGGAGATGCTGGGAGATCACGGGACACACCAGAAGATGCTTCCCTATGACGGCTCCACCAGAATCCCCTTCATCATGCGGTATCCGGAACAGTTAAAACCGGGAAGCGTGGACACCAGATTTGTGGATATCAACGATATCCTGCCAACGGTTCTCCAGGTGGCGGGCGTCCCCTATCCCAAGCCCGATATCCTGCCGGGGGAATCGATTTTTGCAGAGCATGGCCGCAAGGACAGAACCGTTCAATACGTGGAGCACAGCCGCGGAAACAGGCGGTGGGTGAGCCTGAGAGACCGGCAGTACAAATATAACTTTTATTACGGCGGCGGAAAAGAAGAGCTGTTTGATATGGAACACGACCCGGACGAGACGACAAATCTGCTCTATGAAACCCCGGATTCCAGGATTTTGGCGGTGAAGGAGGACTTAAAGGCCCGTCTGATCGCTATGGAGAAACAGTATGGGCTGGAGGGGTGTGTAAAAGACGATCAGTTCGTTGTGCTGGAGGAATTTAAAGGATTCAAGTACCGGGAAAATAACCCGCCCATGTTCCCCCGATATCAGGATAGCGAATACATGAGCCTGGAGGAGGAGATCAAAAGAGCGGTGGCCCGGGAACCGGTTGTCAAGCTGGAAGAATTGGATATCCCATACTTTACAGAGCGGGGGACGCTTGACGGAGAGAAGCTGTCAAAATCATAAAACAACAGGAGATCGTATAGGAAATGAGGAAGTATAAAAGAGTGTTTGTAGTGGTGCTGGATTCCCTGGGGATCGGAAGCATGGAGGACGCTCCGGCGTTCGGTGACAGCGGAGCGGACACGTTGGGGCATATAGCGGAGAGGGCAGACCATCTGAATATCCCCAACCTTCAAAAATTGGGGATCGCCAATCTTCATCCTCTAAAGGGGATCGGCCCGGTGGAAAAGCCGATGGCGTATTACATGGAAATGAACGAAAAAAGCAATGGCAAAGATACCATGACGGGCCACTGGGAGATGATGGGGCTGCATATTACGAAGCCGTTTAGGACCTTTAGCGAGACGGGATTTCCCGACGAGCTGATCAGAGAGCTGGAGCGGAGAACGGGGAGGAAGGTGATCGGCAATAAAAGCGCCAGCGGCACCGAGATCCTCGACGAGCTGGGGGAGGTGGAGCTGGCAACCGGACAGATGATCGTCTACACATCCGCGGACTCCGTCTTACAGATCTGCGGAAATGAAGAAACCTTCGGTCTGGATGAGCTGTACCGCTGCTGCGAGATAGCCAGAGATATCACCATGAGAGATGAGTGGAAGGTGGGACGAGTGATCGCGAGGCCCTATGTGGGGAGGCGGAATGGAGAATTTAAAAGAACCTCAAACCGCCATGATTACGCGTTAAAGCCCTGCGGCAGGACGGCTTTGGATGAGCTGAAGAAGGAAGGTCTGGATGTGATTTCCGTAGGAAAGATCAAAGATATCTTCGACGGGGAGGGAATCACAAAAGCTTATCCGTCCCGGTCTTCGGTTCACGGGATGGAGCAGACGATGGGGCTTGCGGACAAGGATTTTACAGGACTTTGTTTTACCAATCTGGTGGATTTCGACGCGCTGTGGGGACACCGAAGGGATGTGAACGGCTACGCGGGAGAGCTGGAGAGATCCGATGCAAACCTTGGAAGATTTCTGGACAGACTACATGGGGATGATTTATTGATTATAACCGCGGACCACGGAAACGACCCGACCTATAGGGGAACGGACCATACGAGGGAGAAGGTCCCGTTTCTCGCATACTCGCCGTCCATGAGACATGGGGGCGGCCTGGAAGCAAGCGATAATTTTGCGGTGATCGGCGCAACCGTGGCGGACAATTTTGGAGTCGTGATGCCAAAGGGCACCATAGGGACGTCGGTATTAGAACTGTTAAACTAAAAGTTGAGAAGGAGGCAGGAATATGCCAGAATTAAAAGGAACACCTCATAATAGCGCGGTGAAAGGTGAGATCGCGGAGATTGTATTGATGCCGGGAGATCCGTTGAGAGCAAAGCTGATCGCGGAGACGTATCTGGATCATGCGGTCTGCTACAATCAGGTGCGGGGAATATACGGATACACCGGCGAGTACAAAGGAAAACGTATTTCCGTTCAGGCAAGCGGCATGGGGATTCCATCCATGGGAATCTATTCCTATGAATTGTATCATCACTATGGCGTGGAGAAGATCATCAGAATCGGATCGGCAGGCACCATAGCAGACGGCTTGAATCTGGGGGATATCGTCATCGCAGCAGGGATATGCACGGATTCCAACTACATTGCCCAGTACCAATTGCCGGGCCTGTTCACCCCCAATGCCGACTTCGATATGATCCAGACAGTCGTCAAAGCCTGCCAGGAGAGGAACGTGGACTATCGTGTTGGCACCGTGTTTACCTCCGATGTGTTTTACAATGAGGATATGGCCGCGCTAGAGGGCTGGAAAAAAATGGGCGTGCTGTGCGTGGAGATGGAATCCGTGTCCCTGTACTGCAACGCACTGCGCGCAGGCAAAAAAGCCTTATCCATGTTTACCATCTCCGACATTCCGCTGAAAGGGATCTCCATGGGAGCGGATGAGAGAAGAACAAGCTTTACGAATATGATGGAGGCGGCATTGGAGGCGGCGGTCAGATTGTAGGTTAAGACTGCGTTAAGACCCCCCCCGGTCTATTGACCGTCTCTCCCTCGTTCCCTTATAATGACATCGTATCACAATGATTATCAGGAAGAGAGGGATCACGACTTTTATGGACGACGCCGACAGTGACACTGACCATCATCAATATTTTGTAAACAGAAATTATAAGACATAGACGGCATAACCTGCATTCGGAGACGAGTGTGGGCTATGCTTTTTTGTGTCTGTATGGGAATCAATGTTCAAAGAAAAAGGAAGGAATATCACATGGAAAGTGAAAGCATCTCGTTAATGATTATTGTATTTTGTCTTGTTATGTCGGCCTATTTTTCGGCCACGGAGACGGCGTTCTCGTCGCTGAACCGGATCAGGGTCAAGAATATGGCGGAGAAGGGGAACCGGAGGGCCGCTCTGGTGTTAAAGCTATCCGGGGACTATGACGGACTGCTGTCCACAATCCTGATCGGCAACAACATCGTCAATATCGCCTGCGCCTCCTTAGCCACGGTTTTATTCGTAAAAATGCTGGGCAATGAGGCCGGTGCCAGCGTGTCCACGGTGGTGACGACCATCGTGGTGCTGATCTTCGGGGAGGTGTCCCCCAAGAGTATCGCCAAGGAGTCCCCGGAGCGGTTCGCCATGTTTTCCGCCCCGTTTTTGCAGGTGCTGCTTCTGCTTCTGAGCCCGGCCAACTTCCTGTTTAAGCAGTGGAAGAAGGTATTGTCCATCCTGTTTCAGGCAGCGGAGGACCAGGGAATCACCGAGGAGGAGCTTTTGACCATCGTGGAGGAGGCAAAGCAGAGCGGCGGGATCGACGAGCAGGAGGGGATGCTGATCAAGAGCGCCATCGAGTTCTCGGAGCTGGAGGCCGTCGATATCTTCGCGCCAAGAATCGACGCGACCGGCATCCCGGCGGAGGCTTCCAAAGAAGAAGTGGAAGCAGCGTTCCGTGATACAGGCTTTTCCCGTCTGCCGGTCTATGAGGAGAGCATCGACAATATTATAGGGATTATCTATCAGAAGGACTTTCACAACTACATCCGCAACACAGACCGGGCCGTCCGGGAGATGATCAGACCCGCGCTGTTCGTATCCAGAGGGAAAAAGGTAGGCTCCCTCTTAAAGGAGCTGCAGAAAAACAAGATGCACATCGCCGTCGTTTTAGACGAGTTCGGCGGAACGGCGGGAATCGTGACGCTGGAGGATATTCTGGAGGAGTTGGTGGGCGAGATCTGGGATGAACACGACACCGTGGTGGAGGAGATTCAGCAGCTTTCGGATACGGAGTACCTGGTCCTTGGAAGAACCAGCATCGAGAAACTGTTCGAAAAACTGCACCGGGACCAGGATTTCGACTTCCTCACCGTCAGCGGCTGGGTGATGAACCTGGCCGGACGAATCCCCAGTGAGGGAGAAAGCTTCCAGTATGAGAATCTGACCGTGACAGTAGAGCGCATGGCAGACCGGAGAGTGGAGCTGGTGCGGGTGACGGAGCTGGGGGAACGTTGATAGTTCCGCCGGGCACGGTTTCTCTGCATCAGCAGCTTTTCTCAGCCATATACTTCTGCCAATATGAATTTCCCTTGGTTCGGGTAACTGAGCCAGGGGATTTTGCATGTACAGGTACCAGTTGATTTTATTAACAGAACTGTTGTGCAACAAATGCAACAAAGATACTTGAATGAAGCGAAACAAGCCGGAACACACAAAAAAATAGTATAAAATAGCATAAAATTATTAATAATAATTGACTTTATTGCAGCAATATGATATATATAACTCATACAAACGTTTGTGCAACAAAAAACATAAAATTTAATTTTGATGTATGGAGGGTAAAGATGAAGAGGATATTGGCGACGCTTGGGGCGGGCTTATTGGCAATGGCAATATGTGGATGTGGAAATCAGACATCTGCTCAAAAGAATGGAGTAGCAGAACAGGACAATGTACAATCAGATTCAAAAGACCAGGGGGATGATGTATATACGTTAAAAATAGGTGTTGTGATAACTGACACCGATCCTTTATATGCAGGGCTTCAGGAGATGCAAAAGCAGGCGGAAGAAAAGTCGGAAGGCCGTCTGAAGATTGAATTGTATCCAAGTTCACAATTGGGTGATACCTCCGAGGTGATAGAGCAGGCCGTGGCAGGAGCCAATGTGGGCACCATTGCGGGCAGTTCACAGCTGGAGGGTTATTGCAAAGATTTTGGAATTGTTATGGGACCTTACATCATGAAGGATTATGAGGATTGTCTGAAGCTTATCGGCAGTGACTTATATTCTCAGTGGGTTGATGAGATTGCCGGGTCGGGACTGCGTTTGCTGTCTTTTAACTATCAGCAGGGGGAGCGGTTTATGGTTACCAAGAAAGAAGTGCGGCATCCGGAGGATTTAAAGGGACTCATGATACGGACACTTTCATCTGAATTACCTTTGGGGGCAATTGAAATGACTGGCGCGACCGGCTCTACATTGGCATGGAGCGAGGTCTATTCGGGGATACAGCAAAAGGTAATAGACGGCTGTGAAGCACAGATCTCGGCGGTCAGCGGTTCTGCATTGACGGAGGTGGCGCCGTATGTTGCCAAAACCGGTCATTTTCAGATGTTAAGCGGCCTGGTGGTTGGAAACGCTTTTTATAACAGCCTGCCGGAGGATTTGCAGAAGATATTGGTTGAATCTTCGATTGAAGGCGGTACATATGCTTCAGATATGGTTTACAAAAAAGCGGAGGACTATGAGCGCGAATTAACCGAAAAGGGAGCTGTTTTTACAGAAGTAGATAAAGAGGAGTGGGCGGCCGCCATGGACCCGATTTATGATAAGCTGGGCTTGCGCGAGTTAAAAAATCAAATCGATGAAATTCTGGCTGAATGAAATGAAACCACTTAGTGACAAGGCTCCTGACATCCATGCAGGGTGTCGGGAGCCCATAATGGAGGGGACGCTTTGATGGATAAATTGGATGATACATTGATAAGGTTGGAAATAAGACTGAGTCAGATACTGATTGTGGTGATGGCTGCAGTCGTATTTGTAAACGCTGTACTCAGACTGTTTAACAGGCCGTTAAACTGGAGCAGTGATGTAGCGCAGCTCATATTTATCTGGCTTAGTTTTCTGGGAGCTGACATGGCATTAAAGAAAAACAGCCATGCAGGCGTGGATTTAATCACAAGAAGGCTTCCTGATCAGGTGAACAGGGTGCTTCAAATTATAATGTACGGCTTGTTTGTGGCATATTTAATGCTGATTGGTTATAATGCGGCCAAACTGGGGGGTTTTGAATATGTCAAGAAAGTTTAATACTATGCCTTTTTCATATTCCAGCGTGACCTTTGCGGTTCCGGTTGGCTGTCTGTTGCTGGCATTTACAAGTTTTAGAAAAATCTTGATAATCTGTAAAAACAAGAATGATTTTTATGAGGATAAGCTGCAGGATATTCCGACATCAAAATCTGAGGAGGTGGATCAATGGGGTTAGTGTTATGTATTTTTGCTCTCCTTATGTGTTTGGGCGTGCCATTGGCTTTTTCGATTGGGATCGCCAGTCTGGCATATTTTTTTCAGCCGAACCTGACGATTATGGTGGCCATTAATAAAATGGTGAGTATGACACAGTCCTTTCCGCTCCTTGCGGTTCCGTTCTTTGTACTTGCAGGGAATCTGATGAATGAGACTGGGATCACAAAAAAGGCTGATAAAATTTGCATTAGTTTTAACCGGGCATATGAGAGGAGGGCTTGCACATGTGAGCTGTGTGCTGAGCTGCCTTATGGGAGGCATCTCCGGCTCTAATAACGCAGATGCTGCGATGGAAAGCCGTGTACTGGGTCCTTCTATGTTGAAAAATGGATATTCCAAAGGATACACGGCTGCCGTGATAGGGATGACCAGCTTAATCACCCCTACGATCCCTCCCAGTATAGGGCTGATTTTATACGGCACAACAGGCGAGGTATCGATTGGAAGATTATTTGTGGGCGGACTGATCCCAGGCATACTGTTGACCGTTGCCATGATGATCACAAGCACTATCATGGCCCAAAAATACCACTATGAGCCGGTTAATGACAAAAAACCCACATTAGGAGAAATTGGCGCCAGTCTCAGGGAATCCGTTTGGGCATTGATTTTTCCTCTGATTCTAATTGTGGGTATCCGATTTGGCCTGTTTACGCCTTCGGAGGCAGGCGCATTTGCGGTTGTGTACGCCTTTGTAATCGGAAAATTTGTTTATAAAGAGCTGACTCTGGACGGTCTTAAAAATGTTTTGAAAAACACGGCGATTGACAACGGGGTGATATTGTTAATCATAATTTTCTCCGGCTCCTTTGGTTACGCCATGGTCTATGACGGCCTTCCTCAAAAGGCTGCGGCCATGATTACAGGAGTGAGTACTGTTCCGATTATTGTACTCCTGGTTATTCTTGGGTTTATCATTGTAGCGGGTATGTTTATGGAGGCGACGGTTAATGTTTTGCTCTTAACCCCTATTTTTTACCGATTATAAAAAGTATGGGATATGATCCGGTGCTTTTTGGACTTTTGATGATGACGCTTGTGTGTATGGGCGGTATGACGCCTCCGGTTGGAGTTACCATGTATACGGTGTGCTCTATTCTAAAGTGTCCTGTGGATGAATATGTCAAAGGAATCGTACCATTTTTAATTGCGGTACTGATCGTTTTAATTTTAATGATTGTATTCCCGCAGATCGTTTTATTTCTTCCGAATCTTATATTCGGATAAATCTTATAGAGAGAGGTATGAATAAATGACAGAAGAACGGAAGTATTGGCTTGATACCATGATTCAGATCGTTGACCCGGTGTTGTCGGCGGCAGCGGAGGAAAGGCTTCACAGGGATATGCCCTGCGAGTGCAGAGTGGAAGATGAAAAAGAGGTTGAGGTGAGAAGAAGATTTACCCATCTGGAAGCGGTAGGACGCACTTTGGATGGTATATCCGCATGGCTTGCCTGCGAGAATCTGACGGGGGAGGAGGAGAGGCTGCGGCAGAAATACGCGGAATTATCCAGAAGAACGGTCGTCAATACAACGAATCCATCATCACCGGACTTTGTCAACTTCAGCGAAGGGCGGCAGCCCCTTGTCGATGCGGCTTTTTATGCCCATGGTCTTTTGAGAGCCAAAAAGGTATTGCTGGATCCTCTGTCAGAGGAGGAAAAGGACAGATTAGCTGCCTGTATGATAAAGACTACAAAAATCAAGTCTGGTTTCAACAACTTTTATATGTTTTTGGCTGTGATTGAGACATTGTTGTATGTCCTGGGCTATCCATATGATAAAAACCATATCGATTCCGCCTTACACTTCCATGAGCTGTGGTACAAAGGAGACGGAATGTATGGAGATGGGGAAGAATTTTGTATGAACTACTATAATAGTTTTGTGATTCAGCCGATGTATTACGACGTGGCCAGGATTATGGGACCGACGGATCCGGACTGGAAGGTGTTGGTTGCCAGGGTGCCGGACAGGGCGAAACGGTATGCGGGGATATTGGAACGCCTGATCAGCCCCGAAGGCACCTTCCCGGCCATGGGACGTTCCCTTGCATACCGCTTTGGAGCAATGCAGCATTTAGCACAGATGGCATATCAGCATAATCTTCCCGAAGAGGTGACGCCGATGCAGGTCAGGTGCGCATTGACAAGCATTATACATAACATGATGCGGCCGGGAACATTTGATGAAAATGGCTGGCTGAAAATTGGCTGGTGCGGCGCACAAAAAGAAATTGGCGAGGTGTACATATCAACCGGAAGTCTTTATCTGTGCAGTACGGTATTTCTTCCGCTGGGATTGGCGGAAGAAGACTCATTTTGGTCAGGACCTTATACGGAGTGGACAAACAAGCGTCAATGGGGAGGCGGAGTCTGTTGCATCGATGAGGCCCGGCATGAAAAGAATCATCAGACAATCTACGATCATGACGAATATGTGGCAAAAGGAGGACACTAAGCGGCAGGTGAGGGGCGACAATTAATGAAAAATATGATATACTCGAAAGTATAAAATATTTTTTATGGGAGATGTGGAATGGCAAGCATTAGAGATGTGGCAAAACTGGCTGGCGTGTCCCCGAGCACTGTATCAAGGGCATTATCTCAGAAGATTTATGTGGAAGAGGAGACAAGGAATAAAGTGCTGGCTGCTATCAGAGAGCTTGATTACAAGCCAAGCCTGGCGGCGCGCAGCCTAAAGAATACAAACAGTAAACTCTTAGGGCTGGTTCTTCCAGATATCCAAAATCCCTATTATCCGAAAATTGTCAAGTATATCGAAGAATATGCGCGCGACAAGGGTTATTCTGTTATCTTGTGTGACACGTTTGAGGATAAGGAAAGGGAATGTGGTTTTTTCGCAACCTTGGAAAACTTGTTTGTAGACGGTATTTTGTTTTTGCCATCAACGGAGGATACCAACCACATTCTTCCATATATTGGCAAGATTCCCATTGTTATCATTAATCGTAAATTTGATATAGGAGTTACCTGCGTCCTTGGAGATGATTATGCCGGTGGATATGAGGTGGGGAAATACCTGATGGAGCAAGGCCATAAAAGGATTGTGTGCATGATTAACGACAAGAAGAGGCAATACAATCCGGAACGCCTTGACGGTTTCAGCCGGGCTTTTAAGGAATTTAAAATGGACGGAGCGGATTTTGACATCGTTAAGAATGTCAGCTCTGTAGAAGATGCGTGCAGGAAAGCCAGGGAATTTCTTGTAAAAGCGGATGAGAGACCTACAGCGGTTTTTGTTTTTAATGATAATCTGGTTTCCGGAGTTTATCATGCTGCCTACGAACTGGGGATAAAGATACCGGAGGAACTCTCTGTGGTAGGCTATGATGACGCATTATCCTCCCTGTATATGGTACCGCCCCTTACCACATATGAGCATCCAGCCAAGGAGATAGCCCAGATGGCTTTGAACTTACTGATTCAGGAGATCCAGGAAAAAGAAAATAATGGGGGAAGCGTGTGCCGGATTGCAGGAAAACTGCAGATCAGGCAGTCGGCATGTCCCCCGGGAGAAATGAAGGAAAAAGTCAATAAGCAGTAGCTGGAAAAATGTGTTTGCGCCATGCAGAAGTGATCGTTCTGCATGGCGCAATTTGCTGTTTGAAATAAATATCCTCCGCTCCCAATGACAACGATTTCTTAAACATATATACAAAAATAAACAAAAAAGACTCTTGATTCTTTTCAAAATCCCCATAAAAATTGTTATAAATAACCAAATAAAATCAAACACACAAAATTTATATTGACGAAACAATCAAAAAGTGCTAACCTAAAATCACAAAGACAACGATTGCACAAACGATTTCATAGAAAGGAGAGACACAGGTGAGGAGAGAAGAGATCTGTATAGACGGAAAGCAATATCCTCTATATGTCGTGCAGACTATCATAGTCGGGAGCGGTGCGGCGGGGCTGAATGCGGCGGCGGCGCTTTATAAGGAGGGACAGAGGGACATTGCATTACTGACCGAAGGGAAAACCATGGGAACCTCCAGGAATACGGGGTCTAATAAGCAGACCTACTACAAGCTGACGACATGCTCCGGGGAGGCGGACAGTGTGCGGCAGATGGCCCGGACGCTGTTTGACGGCGGGGCTATGGACGGGGATCTGGCGCTGGTGGAGGCCGCGCTGTCGGTGAGAGGATTCTGCCATCTGGTGGATATCGGAGTTCCCTTTCCCCACAACGGCGCGGGGGAGTACATAGGTTACAAGACCGATCACGATCCATTCAGGCGGGGGACCTCGGCGGGGCCTCTGACCTCAAAGTTTATGACGGAGGCGCTGTGGCGGGAGGTGGAACGGTATGAGATTCCGGTTTTCGACGGATATCAGGTGATCGAGCTTCTGACAGAGGAGACCGGCACGGCGAAACGGGTCCGGGGCCTTCTCGCAATCGACAGAAAGGAGCGGGAGCCGGACCGGCAGTACGTGGTGTTTTCTTCGGAAAATATCGTCTACGCCACAGGCGGGGAAGCCGGAATGTACGATACCTCCGTGTATCCCGTCAGTCAGACCGGAGGCATGGGAACCGCGCTGAGAGCCGGGGCCAGAGGGAAAAACTTAACGGAATCCCAATTCGGAATCGCCTCCACCAAGTTCCGCTGGAACCTATCGGGGACTTATCAGCAGGTGATACCAAGATATATCTCCACGGAACAGGACGGAACAGGGGAACGGGAATTCTTAGACGAATATTTTGACAGTCCGGAGCACATGCTTCAGGCGATTTTCCTAAAAGGGTATCAGTGGCCTTTTGACCCGCGAAAGACTGCGGAGTACGGTTCCTCGCTGATCGATATCCTGGTATATCAGGAGACGGCGATGAGGGGGCGCAGAGTATTTTTAGACTATAGGCGCAACCCGTCCGCCAGCGAAAAAGATGGACAATTTCAGACTTCGCTTCTTTCTGCGGAGGCATACGGCTACCTGGAAAGCTCAGGCGGTCTGCAGGGAACCCCGATTGAGCGGCTGAAACAGATGAATCCCGCCGCCATCGAGCTCTACAAAAGCCATGGGATTGACTTGTGCCATGAGAACCTTGAGATCGCGGTGTGCGCCCAGCATAACAATGGCGGTCTGGCGGGAAACTGGTGGTGGGAGAGCAATGTAAAGCATCTCTTTCCCGTAGGGGAGGTCAACGGCAGCCATGGAATATACCGCCCCGGAGACAGCGCTCTGAATTCAGGCCAGGTGGGAAGCATGAGGGCGGCGGAATACATTGCGCACTGCTATGGGGAGGCGCCCTTGTCAGGAGAAGCGTTTGCCGAGAAGTGCGGCGGTCAGATTCGCGAAGCTGTCGCATTCGGGATGGAAGCATTAAAAAGGACAGCCAATGTGCTGGACATCAGAAAAGAACGAAAGGAATTAGGCGTCCGGATGTCCCGGTATGGAGCCCATATCAGATCTTTAGAAGGAATTGCAGCCGCACTCAGGGAAAACCGGATACAGAGACAGCGGGTGGAGTCGTCAGCGGTGCAGGAGGCGGGAGAGCTGAAGCATTACTATCGGCTGCGGGATCTGCTGGTAAGCCAGAAAGCCTATCTGGAGGCGATGGAGGACTATATCGCCCAGCGCGGAAGGAGCAGAGGTTCTTATCTGATCCATGATGAGAACGGCGGAAAGCCCTCCGACGGTTTACCCGAGTGTTTCCGGTTTAAGCTGGAGGATAAGAGCCTGTCAGGGATGATTCAGGAAGTGGAATATCACGATGACAAAAGCCGTCTGATCTGGAGAAAGGCGAGGCCCATACCGGAGGACGACAGCTGGTTTGAGGCGGTGTGGAAAAAATACAGAGAGAACAGTTATTATCAGGACAATGAGCTGTACTCATCATGACAACGATTTCATGACGGTTGAATAGAGAAAGGAGAGAATTATGAGCAAGTTTATGACTGCGGAAGAAGCGGTAAAGCTGATAAGAGATGGCGACAGCGTGGCCGTATCGGGCAACGGCGGAGGAATCATGGAGCCGGACGCTCTGTTTGAGGCGCTGGAGAGAAGATTTTTGACAGAGGGAAGTCCCCGGAATCTGACTCTGACCCATTCGGCCGGAATTGGCGACAAGGACAAGGGAGGTATCAGCCGCTTTGCCCACGAGGGTATGATCAAACGGGTGGTGGGAGGCCATTGGGGCTGGTCCCCCAAAATGCAGCAGATGGCCAATGAAAACATGATCGAGGCTTACAATCTTCCCCAGGGCATAGTGGCGCTTCAGTACCGGGAGATCGCCGCAAAACGTGTGGGAGTGGTTACCCAGACGGGCTTAAAGACATTTGTGGACCCGAGGATATCAGGAGGCAAGCTCAATGGTGTGACCACAGAGGACTTGGTGGAGCTGATTCACATGGACGGTCAGGAGTGGCTCAGATACCGGACCTACCCGGTGACGGTCGCCCTGATCCACGGTAGCATAGGCGACGAGGAGGGCAACATATCGCTGGCCTATGAGCCGGCCTATCTGGAGGCTTTAGCGATCGCCCAGGCGGTCCACAACTGCGGCGGCACCGTGATCTGCCAGGTGAAATATGCGGCAAAGCCAGGTACTTTGGACCCCAAGAATGTACGGATACCGGGCATTCTGGTGGACGCGGTGGTGGTGCATCAGAATCAGCAGCAGACCATAGAGGGAGAATATAATCCAATGTTGACGGGCGATCTAAAGATGCCTGTGGAGAGTATGGAGGCTATGGAGCTGGATCAGAGAAAGGTGGTGGCCAGGAGGGCAGCCATGGAACTGACCAAGGGCAGCGTGATCAATCTGGGGTTTGGTATGCCGGACGGTGTGGCAAGGGTCGCCGCGGAGGAAGGGATCTCCGGCTATATCAAAATGACCATAGAGCAGGGGATTATCGGCAGAGTTCCTGCCGGAGGCGCGATCTTTGGCGTGGCCTACAATTCCGAATCCATGATCGACGGGCCGTCCCAGTTTGATTTCTACAGCGGAGGCGGATTGGATCTGACCTGCCTCGGCCTTGCTCAGGCGGACAGCCATGGAAATGTCAATGTAAGCAAATTCGGTCCCACCATAGCGGGCTGCGGCGGCTTTATCGATATCTCCCAGACCGCTAAGAAATGCGTATTCTGCGGAACCTTTACCGCAGGAGGGCTGAAGACGGAGATCCGGGACGGAAAGCTTCATATCCTCCAGGAGGGGAAACACAGAAAATTCTTAAAGGACGTGGAGCACATTACATTCAGCGGAGATTACGCCCGTGAGACGAAGCAGAAGGTACTTTACGTGACGGAGAGGGCTGTCTTTGAGATGACGGGAGAGGGACTGGTACTGCGGGAGATCGCTCCCGGGGTGGATTTACAGAAAGATATACTGGAGCAGATGGATTTTGTTCCGCTGATGCCGGAACAGCCGCGGCTGATGGACGAAAAGATATTTCGGCCGGAGCCCATGGGATTAAGAGAAGCATAGGAGGATGAGAGTGATGATAGAAGGAATCAGATTGGAAAAAAGAGGACGGGTATGCGGTGCTGACCGTGGATATACCGCAGACGAGAAACGCGCTCAGCGTGCCCATAGTAGAGTACATCGACACCCTTGTGGATCAGGTGATCGCGGATAAGAAAGTACATTGTCTGATTATCACAGGAGGCGGAGAAAAGTCCTTTGTGGCGGGGGCGGATATTGCAAAGCTGGTGCAGATGGCGCCGGAGGATTCCAGATACTCCATAGAGGTGGGACACAAGCTGTTTACCAAGATCGAGACCATGGATATTCCCGTGGTGGCGGCTATCAACGGATACTGCCTGGGCGGCGGGCTGGAGATCGCCATGTGCTGTGATATCAGAATATGCTCCGCCAATGCAAAGTTCGGTCTGCCGGAGATCAATATTGGCATGATCCCAGGCTGGGGAGGCACTCTGCGCCTGCCAAGACTGATCGGGGAAAGCCGCGCCAAAAACATGATATTGAGAGGGAAGATGATCACTTCCAGGGAGGCTCTGGACTACGGCCTTGTGGCGGAGGTGTATGAGAGTGTTCCTCTCATGAGGGAGAAGGCAAGGGAGCTGGCAAAGGAGCTGTCCTTAAAGGCGCCTGTGACCATGAAGCTTGACAAGCGTCTTGTATATGACGCAGCCAACAAACAGCCTACGGATATCGCCCAGAGGGATGCGCTGGCGCTGGGCTTTGTATATACCACACACGATGCGATAGAGGGACTGACGGCATTTCTTGAAAAGCGCGCACCCATATATGAAGGGAGATAACCAGGATGAAAAAAGTAAATGTGTTTGAGGATATTGAAGGTACAGAGTTTCCGGCAGGGAGAAGAACGAGGGTGATCATCGGTGAAAACGGGGCCATCAACGGCGACTATTTTTGTCAGGGATATGTGGTGATCTATCCCGGCGGCTCCGTGCCTCTCCACGACCATGTGACGGTGGAGACCTACACCATATTAAAAGGCCAGGGCAGGATGACTGTGGACCAGGAGACAAAGGCGGTGAAGGAGGGAGATACCGTCTATATAGAGAGCGGAAAGTCCCACGGACTTGTGAACACCGGAGACGGAGATCTGCATATGATGTTTGTTTACGCGCCGAAAATGGTTGCCGAGCACTGGGCCCAGGAGAGCGCGGGAGAATTAAAATAGGAGGAAAGGATCATGAAAAAGACAGCAATTGTAACAGGAGGAAGCAGAGGTATCGGGTTCGGGATAGCGCGCCAGCTTGGCCTGGACGGCTATAACGTAGCGATTCTGGATGTAAACAGTCCGGAGGACTACAGAGAAAATTTGGAGGAGCTTGACCGCCTTGGCATCGATTATCTGTATGTGCAGGGAAGCACGACAAAGGCCGGGGACAGGGAAGACTTTCTCAGACAGACCGTAGAAAAGTATGGGGACGTAGATGTGCTGGTGAACAATGCAGGCGTTGCGCCCAAGGTCAGAATGGATCTTTTGGAGATGACGGAGGAAAGCTTTGACTACGTGGTGGGGACCAATACAAAGGGGACGATGTTTATGACCCAGCTGGTGGCAGGACAGATGTTAAAACAGGAGGTCAAGGGCCGCCGCCGTGGAGTGATTGTCAATATCAGCTCCAGCTCTGTCACCGTGTCCTCCACAAACAGGGGAGAATACTGCGTATCCAAGGCGGGGTGGCTATGCTGACCACCCTGTATGCGGACCGTCTGGCCGGAGACGACATCCAGGTCTACGAGATCCGTCCCGGCGTGATTGAGACGGACATGACCAGAGTGGTACATAAAAAGTACAGCGATCTGATTGAGCAGGGAGCATTTCCCATCGCCAGATGGGGAACTCCCCAGGATATCGCCGATGCGGTCAGCGCCTTCTGCAGCGAGAAGTTTATCTACAGCACAGGCAATTACATTGATTTAGACGGAGGGTTTCATATCAAAAAGCTTTGATCAATACAACAAAAGGAGAGGAATGTTTATGAGAGCAGCAAAAACAGCGGCAGCAGTTCTTTTAAGCCTGGCCATGGCGGTAAGCTTATCGGGCTGCGGCACCGTGGGGAACGGAAAACGGATCATCAGAATATCCAACGGGCAGCCTATGACTCATCCCGATAATATCGGACTGACGGCTTTTAAGGAGTATGTGGAGGAGAACCTGGGCGATAAGCATGAGGTACAGATATTTCCCAATGAGCTTCTGGGCTCCTCGCAGAAGGCCATAGAACTGGTGCAGACTGGAGCCATCGAGTATGTGGTGAGCAGCACCAGCAACTTAGAGACCTTTGACAATATCTATCAGATTTTCAGCCTGCCCTATCTGTTTCGGGGGATGGAAGGGTTTAATTCCGTGATGGAGGACGATGATTTTATGAACAGCATCTACGAGTCCACGGATGAATCCGGATTCCGGGCAGTGGCGTGGTATGCGGCAGGCGTGAGGAACATCTACACCACAAAGCCGGTCCGCACCCCGGAGGATTTGAAGGGCATGAAGATCCGGGTGCAGGCCAGCCCCACCAATGTGAGAATGATGGATCTCATGGGGGCCGCGGCCGTGCCCATGAGCTACGGAGAGGTGTACACAGCGATCCAGCAGGGCGTGATTGACGGAGCGGAGAACAGCGAGATGGCTCTCACCACCATGAAACACGGGGAGGTCGCACAGTATTACACTTACAACCAGCATCAGATCGTGCCGGATCTTCTGGTAGCCAACTTAAAATTCCTGGAAGGTCTGACTCCGGAGGAGAGGGCGGTCTTTGACGAGGCGGCCAGAATCAGCACCCAGGTGGAGGTGAAAGCCTGGGACGACCAGATTGAGGATGTAAAGAAACAGGCGGGAGAGATGGGCGTGGAGTTTATCGAAACCGATATGGAGCCGTTCAGACAGAAGGTTCTGCCTCTTCATGAAGAGGTCTTAAAGGATAACCCCAGATTAGCACCGATCTATGATTCCATTCAGTCCATACAGAGCGTGGCCCTGGATGGGGAAGGAGGAAGCCGGAATGATTAAGTTAAAAAAGACAATGGACCGGATACTGAGCGCCGTGTGCGCGGTGATGTTCAGCTTTATGACTCTGATTGCCGTATACCAGGTGGTGACCAGATACGTATTCAACAGTCCCAGCTCATTTTCGGAGGAGCTGCTGACCTACAGCTTTGCGTGGATGTCCATGTTTGCGGCAACCCTGGTATTTGGCGAGCGGGACCATATGCGCCTTGCGTATTTTGCCGATAAGCTGACAGGGAAAAATGGAATCCGTCTGGCGGTGGCGACCGAGTGTATCATCCTGATATTTACCGTATTGGTGTTGATTTACGGCGGAATCTCCATCACCAGGCTGACCATGACCCAGGTGACCGCCTCCCTGGGAGTTCCCATGGGCTATGTATACAGCATCATGCCTGTCAGCGGAATTTTGACGGCAGTCTACAGCATCATCAATCTCTCAAATCTGTGCGGACAGTTGAAATCACAGTAGAAAGGAATCCATATGAGTATCGCATTATTATCCGGTCTGATTATAGCGGTTGTCCTGATTGTTATGCTGCTTGCAGGCGTACCGATTGCAGTGTCCTTAGGCATATCATCCATCCTGGCGATTCTGCCGACCCTGAACTTTGGGGCCACCGTACTGACAGCCACCCAGCGTATTTTTTCAGGAATTTCTATCTTTACACTTCTGGCTATCCCGTTTTTTATACTGGCCGGAAATATCATGAATAAAGGCGGGATTGCCATCCGTCTGATCAATTTTGCAAAGGTGCTTACCGGGCGTGTGCCGGGATCGTTAGCACACACCAACGCGGTTGCCAACATGCTGTTCGGAGCCATCTCCGGCTCCGGTGTGGCGGCGGCCTCGGCTATGGGCTCCATCATCGGACCCGTGGAGAAGGAGGAGGGCTATGACGACAATTTCGCCGCGGCGGTCAACGTGGCAACGGCCCCTACCGGTCTGCTGATTCCTCCCAGCAACGTGCTGATCACATATTCTCTGGTCAGCGGCGGAACCTCGGTGGCGGCACTGTTTATGGGCGGCTATATTCCCGGAATTTTGTGGGGGCTGGCGTGTATGACGGTTGCATTTTTCTACGCCAAAAAGCGGGGGTATAAAAGCTCCGTGAAGCTGACCCTGAAGGAAGCGCTGCTGATCACCTGGCAGGCGATTCCCAGTCTGCTGTTGATTGTCATTGTAATCGGCGGAATTATAGCAGGCGTGTTTACCGCCACGGAAGGGTCTGCCATAGCGGTGGCTTACAGCCTGATTCTGTCGCTGTTTATCTACAAAACAATCGATGGGAAGGAGTTGGTCGGTATCCTCATCGACAGCGCCAAGATGACGGGAATCATCATATTCCTGGTGGGAGCGTCCAACATTATGGCGTGGGTTATGACATTTACGGGCATTCCGGAGGCGATCTCCTCGGCTCTTTTGGGAGTCAGCAAGAGTCCGGTGGTGATTTTGCTGATCATCAATGTGTTTCTTCTGTTTGTGGGAACCTTCATGGATATTACGCCGGCCGTTCTGATCTTCACGCCCATATTCCTGCCGATCTGCCAGGCGTTCGGGATGAGCGCGCTGCAGTTTGGTATTATGATTACATACAACCTGTGTATAGGAACCATCACGCCTCCGGTGGGCAATATTCTGTTTGTGGGCGTTAAGGTGGCCAAGGTGAAGCTGGAGAGCGTGATCCGGCCGCTGCTGTCCTATTATGTGGTGATCTTTGCGGTGCTTATGCTGGTTACCTTCGTTCCGGCCGTCTCCACATGGCTGCCCGGCCTGGCAGGTTATTGACACCGTGTGAGATAGAGGAGGAACAGCATGGAGAAAATCATGAGCGCCGAACAGGCTTCGGGCCTCATAAAGGACGGGGCCTGTGTGTGGCTGGCCGCAGGAGGCGGAGGGATCAACGAGCCCTCCTGCTTTTTAAAGGCGGTTGAAGAACGGTTTCTGACGACAGGTCATCCACGCCAGATGACTCTCTGCCACAGTGCAGGAGTCGGCGATAAGCAGGGCGGCGGCGTGGACCGGTTTGCCCATGAGGGAATGGTGCAAAAGGTGATTGGCAGTCATTGGACCTGGTCGGTCAATATGCAGGAGCTGGCAAGGAAAGAGGCTATAGAAGCCTATGTGCTGCCCCAGGGAACCATGACCCAGCTGCCCAGGGAGATCGCCGGAGGACGACCCGGAGTGGTGACCAGAATTGGGCTGGGAACCTTCGTGGACCCCAGGATCGAGGCGGGCGCCATGAACAGCCGTTCCAGGGATATACTGGCGGAGCTGGTCACGCTGGGAGGGGAGGAGTACCTGCTGTACAAATCATTTCCCATCGATGCAGCCATCATAAGGGCCACCACGGCGGACGAGGAGGGCAATCTGACCTTTGAACAGGAGGGGATGATACCGGAGTGTCTGGCCGTGGCCCAGGCGGCCAGGAATTCCGGGGGAATCGTGATCGCACAGGTGAAACGGGTGGTGGAAAAGGGGACGCTGAAGCCCTTACATATCCGGGTGCCTGGAATCCTCATTGACGCCGTGGTAGTGGACCCGGAGCAGCGCCAATCCATGATGACAAACTATGATCCGTCCCTCTCCGGAGAATGCCGGCTGCTGCTGGATCATAAGCTGGCGCCTATGCCCCTTAACGAGCGCAAGATCATAGCCAGACGGGCGGCTCTGGAGATACGGGAGGGCGACGTGGTCAATCTTGGCTTTGGTATGCCGGCCGGAGTGGCCTCCGTGATTAAGGAGGAAGGCGCAGACGGGCGGATGAAGCTGTCGGTGGAACAGGGCATCACAGGAGGAATTCCGGCCTCAGGAAGTGATTTCGGACTGGTATACAACCCTGAGGTGATTCTGGAGGCGCCTGCGCAGTTTGACTGGTATGACGGAGGCGGCCTGGATGTGGCGGTGCTTTCCTTTGCCGAATTCGACAGGGAGGGCAATGTCAACGTGAGCCGGTTTGGGGACCGCGTCAACGGAGTGGGCGGCTTTATCAATATCTCCCAGTCCGCCAGGCAGGTGATATTCGTGGGAACCATGACGGCCGGCGGGCTGCGCGTGGAGACCGGGGATGGGAAGCTTCAGATTGCACAGGAGGGACGGGTGAAGAAGGCTGTGGACCATGTGGCCCAGATCAGCTTCAGCGGCCGGTACGCGCTGCAAAAAAGGGCAGCGGGTCCTCTATGTGACGGAGAGAGCTGTGTTTGAGCTGACGGAACATGGCGTCATGCTGAGAGAGACCGCCCCGGGGATTCACCCGGAACGGGATGTGGTGCATCAGATGGGATTTGTCCCCCTGCTGCCGGATCAGCCTGTTCCCATGGCAGCGGAGCTGTTTCGTCCGGGGAGGATGGGACTACACAGATAAGTGATACGAATTTTGTTTCCTATGTGCTTGATTTTACAGCACCTTCTGGTATATAGTAGTGTATAGCTGAAAAGAAGGGGAGACAATTATGAGTACAATTAAAGATGTTGCAAAATTGGCCGGGGTATCGCCGAGCACGGTGTCCAGGGCATTGTCAAACCGGATATTTGTAGAGGAAGAGACGCGTCAGAAGGTTCTGAAGGCAGTGGAGGAGCTGAATTATAAGCCCAGCATTATGGCGAAGGCTCTCAGGGAGGGAAGAACCTACACCCTCGCGCTTCTGGTACCGGACATCAACAGCCTCTTCTATCCGATGATCATGAAGAGTATAGAGAAATACGCCGCGGAAAAAGGCTATTCGATTATCCTGTGCAACAACAACGAGGATATCGCATGTGAAAAACGCAATATGGAGATGCTGGGCAGCAGAGGAATCGACGGCATCCTCTGCATGAGCGTGGAGGACGATATCCACCATCTGGTACAGTTTCAAAAGGAAAAAAAGGTGCCTGTGGTGCTGGTGAACAGAAGCTTCACGGAGGATGTCAGCTGTATCGCCGTGGACAATGAATACGGCGGTTATCTGATGACCAAATATCTTCTGGATATGGGGCATCGGAAGATCGCGGGCATGTTCGGCGACTTCAGCAGACAGCGATTCCGCGAGCGTTACAATGGCTGTAAAAAGGCTATGGAGGAGTACGGGATCGAGAATTACAAGAAATATTTTATCTACGATGTCAACACGATCAAAGAGGCTTACCGCTGCACCCAGGAGGCTCTGCTTCGCGAAGACCGTCCCACGGCCTTTTTTGCCAGCCTGGATATCCTGGCGATAGGAATCTACAGCGGAATCAATGAGAGCCGCCTGGTGATTCCCAGGGACGTGTCTGTGGTGGGCTTTGACAATATCTTTATGACCGAGTATATGACGCCGCCGCTGACTACTTACAACGCCCCCATCGACCGCCTCGCCAAAGAAAGCGTGGACTGCCTGGTCGACCAGATTGAGAACGGCATGTCCCCGGTGCGTATCACGATGAAGGGGGAGCTGGTTGAGAGGGCGTCGGCCTGTTCTTTTAATTAGTTTTACAAAGGCCGGGATGTTTCCATCCCGGCCAAGTCGATTATTGCCCTGTCACTTCATGGTATATTTTTTCAATGGTTTCTTTGTCTAATGTCTTCAGGCTTTTCAGTACCAGCTCCAGACTGGCTCCATTCTTAAAAAATTCGGCCGCGCATTTTTTATCTGCCTCAACCGCTTTCTCAGCCGCGTACTCCCTCGCTTATGCCTCCACTGCATCACACATAGTATGGGTTCCCTCCTCCCGCAAATAATGAACTTTGGCCGACAGTTTCTTAAATGCTTCATTCTCTCCTTCGGTGCGCTTGATATACTGCATCAATTTGGCTGTCTCGCTTCCGTCATCGATCTCTGCATTGATATAGATTTCATGAAAGCCGTTATCTACCACATCCCCCGTCTCCTGTATGGTCCGGTCGATGTGAATTTCAACTGTTTCACAAGCCCTTCAACTTTCTTTTGTTCGCTCATGGTTCGCCGCCTTCCCGCTATGAAATTGTCCGCAGGAGGCTTCCTTTTCTCCGAAAGCTCCTGCTTATAACATGTGATGAAAAGCATGAATTTTCGAAGTTGCACAAAGTTTTATACTTATGTGCATAAGAGGAATAGAAATACTACCAGACTGCATTCCGGAAGGAATACAGATGAAAAATATGCTTTGAATTGATTTTAACATATCCTTCCGGCTGGTGCAATACAATTAATTCATAAAAACTTTATACTTTAAATATAGACTAAGTGGTCTGTTTTTGATATACTCAAGAAAACAGACCACTTAGTCTATATTTGGAGGCATGCTATGAAACGTGAAGAAAAAAAATCAACTGAGCCGTCAGAAGATATTGGAAAACGCTATGAAAGAATTCGGGGAACAGGGGTATGGACTCAGCTCGATCAATACAATCTGCAGCGCAGGCGGCATATCGAAGGGGATTCTCTATCATTATTTTACGGATAAGGATGAGCTGTATCTGGCCTGTGTGAGGGAGACCTTTGAAAAGCTGACGGAGGCGCTGAGGGAGGAAGGGCTTCTGGAAGTGAAGGACATCGAGGAGGGGATGAGACGCTATTTTGATGTGCGGCTTGCCTTTTTTCGGGAACATCCTTATTGCCACAGGATATTCTGTGAGACCGTCACGGCTCCGCCTCAGCAGCTGAGAGAAGAGATCGGCGGGATCAAGAGCGGATTTGACAGTCTGAATATCACGGTATTTACCTCGCTTCTCCAGAACGCCAGACTCTGTGCAGGCACAACCCTGGATGAGGTGGTGGAGATCTTCAGGACGTATCAGGATTTTGCCGCCGTCCGTTATCAGATGAGCGCCGCGGACGGGATCGCCCCTGAGAAATACGAGCAAATCTGTGAGAGGGCAGTCCATGTTCTTCTGTATGGAGTGATTGACAGGGGAGGTGAAGCGTTGTGAGCAGAGAAGTCAATGAGCAGAAGGAATCGCTGCTGTCGGAGGTAAAGCCCTCCAAAGCCATAGTAAAGCTGGCCGTGCCTGCGACGCTGGCCCTTTTGGCCAAGGCGGTCTACAATATTGTGGATACCGCTTATATAGGGATGCTCCACAGTGAAACCGCCCTGGCGGCTGTGGGGGTGACGCTGCCTCTGCTTTTAATATTTGTGTCCATCGAAAATATCTTTGCCGCCGGAGCCGCAGTTCTCGCCGGACGCCAGCTGGGAGCCGGAAAGCAGGAGGAGGCCAATGTGACCATATCGACGGTGGTGGCCGCCTCTCTGCTGATCGGAATCGGCCTCTGTGCCGGCGGACTGGTCCTGATGGAACCGCTTTTAAGCTCCTTTGGAGCGTCGGACGCGGTGCTGCCTCTGGCCAAAGACTATGCGTTCTGGATGTTCATAGCGGCCCCTGCCAACCTTCCGGCCCAGAGCTTAAACTGTGCGGCCAGAGCGGAATCCTCGGTAAAGATTTCCTCCATAGCGGTGATCACGGGAGCGGCGCTGAATGTGGTGCTGGACCCCATATTTATGTTTGACTGGGGGCTGGGGATGGGCGTCGGGGGCGCTTCCCTGGCGACTACACTTTCCCAGTTTGTGACCCTGTGTATCCTGGTCTGGTTTTACGGGAGCGGGAGCTCGCTCATCAAAATCGGGCTCTCTCATATCAAACCTACCGTGAAGCTGTTTAAAGAGGTGATTCTGATCGGGATACCCACGGCGGTCATTCAGATCTGCCTGGCCCTGGCTACCTCGATGACCAACATAGCGGCGGCGGCCCTGCCGGACAGCGATCTGATCATAGCCGCTTACGGCGTTGTACAAAGGCTGATTCTGATTGGCTGCTATGTGATCATGGGCTTTATGCAGGGGTATCAGCCGGTGGCGGCTTACTCCTTTGGAGCTGGGAATGACAAGCGGTTTTACGACGGTGTCCATTTCTCCGCGAGAACGACTCTGGCCTTGTCCGTGATTGTAGTGGCGGTATATATTCTGTTATCACGGCCGCTTATCATGCTGTTTAACCGGAACCCTGCGGTGGTAGCCTATGGGGCGAGGCTTTTGATCTCCCAGGTGCTGCTGTATCCGGCGTTTGGAATCTGCTATATGATGACGATTACGTTCCAGACCATAGGGGCGTCAAAATATGGACTGTTTCTCTCGACCATACGGCAGGGAATATTCTATGTCCCCGCAATCCTGTTTCTGCCGCCCCTTCTTGGCGTGGGAGGAATCTACCTGGCCCAGCCGCTGGCCGATGTGCTGACCATGGCAGTCTGCGTGTTTTCCTACAAACCCATGAAACGGATCGCAGCGAGGAATATGGGGCATGTCTGCATGGAACAGGAGGTGCCAATATGATACAGACCGCCTGCAGGCTTCTCAGGGAAATAAGTGTTTAGGAGGAACGGCATGCGCCACTATACGGACAGTCCCATTGTCCTTAGATATCTTTTGAAGATGTATTTGAGATCCAGTCTTTCAGAGAGCACGTACAGGGCGGTGGCGGTCAGCAAAGGGCGGGTGACAGGAGTGATTATGGGGCGGGAAAAACGAGATTACGGACGGCGCTTTCACGGGATTCATCTGTTCTGGAAAGCCTGGTATTACCGTCTCATGATGCTGTTTGCAAAACTGAACCGGGAAGACCTAAAGGATTACAAAAAATTAATCGCCTCATACCGATACATGATTTACGAAGCGGAGGGAGATTATGACGGGGAGATCACACTGCTGGCGGCGGAACCAGACTGCTGGGAAAACGGGGTCTGTGAACGGCTGCACTCCGGGCTTATGGATTACTGGAAGCAGGTGAGGGCCCAAAAGATCTATCTTCATACAGATTCCACCTGTGCTTATGATTTTTATGAGAAAAGGGGGTTTGAGAGAAGGAAGGAGATGCTGATCTGGACTCTGAGAAAGGGCAGTATCGTACCGATGTCGGTGTATCTGTATGAGCGTTATTTAAAGTGATATCTACTGTAAAGGGGCAAAATCAATACCAGAGATTTAAGCTCTCCATACGCAAAAACATCCAAAAACTATAAAACCTGTTTTTGGATGTTTTTGATGCGAGATCATCAATTGAATTTAGTATTAACTGATTGACTTTGATTGCCCTGTCACTTCACGATATATTTCTTCAATGGTTTCTTTGTCCAATGTCTTCAGGCTTTTTAATACCAGTTCCAAACTGGCTCCATTCTTAAATAATTCAGCAGCGCTTTGTTTCTCTACCTCGATAGCTTTCTCAGCAGCATATTCCCTCGCGTATGCCTTCCACTGCATCACACATGGTATGGGTTCCCTCCTCTCTCAGATAATGAACTCTGGCTGACAGTTTTTTAAATGCTTCATTCTCCCCTTCGGTGTGCTTGATATACTGCATTAACTTGGCTGTCTCGCTTCCGTCATCGATCTCCGCATTGATATAGATTTCATGAAAACCGTTGTCTACCACATCCCCCGTCTCCAGTATGGTCCGGTCGATGTGATATACCGTCTTTTTCTTTCCAAATACATCAAATTTTGTGAGATAGATCACATATACATCCGGGATATCTTTAAAATCAATTCCCTTCTCCGTGATTCTGGTATCCACATTGGAGCCGATATACCGCACACGCTTCTGATGGTCATCATGATCTCCTTTTTGCATTTCAACTGCGTATTTCTTCTCATTCGCGCCCTCGCAGTATGCATCCAGTACCACCGACCGATTACCGACATTTCTCAAAAACTTCTGCGGTGTACTGCTGATAATCACCAGCCCCGCATCCTGTAAGAACACCCGAAGCAGTTCTTCACATACCTCCGGGTCCTCCACTACCTTGTGAAACATGGTGTCATCCATGACATTCAACTGTTTCACAAGCCCTTCCACTTTCTTTTGTTCGCTCATGGTTCGCCGCCCTCCTGCTATGAAATTGTCCGCAGGAGGCTTCCTTTTCTCCGAAAGCTCCTGCTTATAACATGTGATGAAAAGCATGAATTTTCGAAGTTGCACAAAGTTTGAAACTTACGTGCATAAGAGGAATAGAAATAATACCAGACTGCATCCCGGAAGAGATGCAGATGAAAAATATGCTTTGAATTGATTTTAACACATCCTGTATGCCTGCGCAATACCATTTTCCGGGATATGGTGGACATGCAAAAATGCAGAAATAGTTTTCATGCAGAATCCTAATATTATCTATATCAGGAGGTAATTTTATGAGTAATCATTTGATCAATGAAACCAGTCCCTATCTGTTGCAGCATGCGGGGAATCCGGTGGAGTGGTATCCGTGGGGGGAGGAGGCTTTTCGGAGGGCAAGGGAGGAGGATAAGCCTGTTTTTTTGAGTGTGGGATACAGTACCTGTCACTGGTGCCATGTGATGGCCCATGAGAGCTTTGAGGATGAGGAGACGGCAAAGCTTTTGAATGAACATTTTGTGGCAATCAAGGTGGATAAGGAGGAGCGGCCGGATATCGACCGTGTGTATATGTCCTTCTGCCAGGCGTTTACCGGCAGCGGGGGATGGCCCATGAGCGTGTTCATGACCCCGGATCAGAAGCCGTTTTTTGCGGGAACATATTTTCCGCCGGTGCCCCGCCATGGGATGAAGAGCTTTCGGGAGATACTGACGGCGGTGGCAAAGATGTGGAAAGAGAGCAGGGATAAGCTGGTGTGGTCCGCCGGTGAGATGGTGGGGCAGCTGGAGAAGAGGGAGCAGGAGGAGGGCCAGATCGGGGAAGAACTGCTGCAAGAGGCCGAGGCTGTATTTGAGAGAATCTTTGACCCGGAATACGGTGGATTTGGAAAGGCTCCCAAGTTTCCGACGCCCCACAATATCCTGTTTTTGCTGGAATATTACAGGGACTATGGAGACAAAAAAGCCCTGCAGATGGCGGAGAAGACTCTGGACTGTATGTACCGGGGCGGAATGTTTGACCATATCGGCTATGGCTTTTCCAGATATTCGACGGACCGCTTCTTTCTGGTTCCCCATTTTGAAAAAATGCTCTATGACAATGCGCTGCTGATCATGGCCTACGCCCGGGCCTGCATGGTCACGGGGAATCCCTTTTACGGGGAGATAGCCGAAAGAACAGTGGAATACGTTCTCCGGGAGATGACCCACCCCGAAGGCGGTTTCTACTGTGCCCAGGATGCGGACAGCGAGGGCGAGGAGGGAAAATACTACGTGTTTACCCCCGACGAGGTAAGAAATGTGCTGGGACAAGAGGCGGGGAGCCGGTTTAATGAGGCGTACGGGATCACGGCGCGGGGGAATTTCGAGGGGAAGAATATCCCCAACCGGCCGAGCGGAGCAGAAGACAGAGTGCCAAAGGAGGATATCGGGACACTGTACCGATACCGGAAAGAGAGAACCAGTCTGTATCTGGACGACAAGATCCTGACCTCCTGAAACTCTCTGATGATAGCCGCCCTGGCTATGCTATACCGGGTGACCGGGAAGGAAAGATACTTTGCGGCGGCCCAAAAGGCCAGGGAGTTTATAGTCAGGAATCTGTCGGAGGGAGAGACTCTTTTTGTAAGCAGCCGAAACGGCCATACCTCCGGAAATGGTTTTCTGGAGGACTACGCCTTCCATGCGCTGGCACTTCTGGAACTTTACCGTGCCGAGTGGAAAGCAGAGTATTTGGAAGAGGCGGACCGCCTGTGCCAAAAGGTATTGAAGGATTTTTGGGACGAGGAAAACGGGGGATTTTATCTGTCGGGAAATGACAACGAAAAGCTGGTTCTGACCATGAAGGAAACCTATGACGGAGCGGTCCCCAGCGGTAATTCCGTCATGACCTATGTGATGGTAAGGCTTTCCAGTCTCACCGGAGATTCAAAGCTTCTCGAAAAGACGGAGCGGCAGTTAAAGTTTATGGCCGCCCAGAGGACTTAAAGGGCAAGGTTCCCGCGGATGCGGATGTGATTGTGCTAAATCATCCCACCACGGAATACCGGCTGCTAAACGGACAAACCACCTTCTATGTGTGCAGAGACCACAGCTGCAGCCCGCCGGT
>Ga0192243_10127_pt1 | contig 30450 bp, 35 predicted proteins | sample Koala_Koa27_K3_FD_131233 | JGI IMG/M metagenome (GOLD analysis project Ga0192243, IMG submission 131233) | Enriched cells from koala feces incubated with labeled cellulose particles, San Francisco Zoo, California, United States - Koala_Koa2-7_K3 ... | reverse complement strand
TGAGCCAGTTGGAAACCTTTTTCGGCTGATGGCAGATGGCCGTGGCTGCCTCAAACAGATCGGCCATCGCCTTGGATTCCGTCAGAATTTCGGCATCGTACTCGGGAATGTCGAACTCCTCCTTATACCGGGCCAGCTTCTCGGTCCGAAGCTCCGGCTGCCGATCCTTCACACGCTTGATCCACGCATCGTCAATGATAATCGGCGGCAGGTCCGGTTCCGGAAAATAACGGTAATCCTGCGCATCTTCCTTGGAACGCATGGCATAGGAGGCTTCCTTATTGTCATCCCATCTCCGGGTCTCCTGGATCACGCTCTTGTCTTCCTCCAAAAGCTCTATCTGACGTTCCCGCTCTCCGTCGATGGCTCTTGATATGGCTTTAAATGAGTTCAGATTCTTCATCTCGGTACGGGTGCCCCACGTTTCGGAGCCTACTTCCCGTACGGAAAGATCGATATCCGCCCGCATGGAGCCCTCCTGTAATTTGCAGTCGGAAACGCCCAGATACTGTGCGATCAGACGCAGCTTCTCCAGATAGGCCATGACCTCATCGGCGGAGCGCAGATCCGGTTCCGATACAATCTCCACCAACGGAACCCCGCTTCGGTTAAAATCGAGCAGGGAAGTGTCATCCCACTCATTGTGGATCAGCTTGCCCGCATCCTCCTCCATATGCATCTCATGGATCCGGATCTTTTTCGTTGTGCTGCCTGTCTCAATCTCCACATATCCGTTTTTCGCGATGGGCAGATACATCTGGGAAATCTGATAGTTCTGGGGATTATCCGGATAGAAATAATTCTTCCGGTCAAATTTGTTAACCCGCGTGATCTCACAATTGGTGGCCAGGCCCAGGGCCATGGCATACTCCACCACCTGTTTGTTTAACACCGGCAGGGACCCGGGCATACCGGTACACACCGGGCAGGTATTGGTGTTGGGTTTACTCCCGAATTTCGTGGAACAGGAGCAGAAAATCTTTGTTTTGGTGGCCAGTTTGAGACGGATGTGGACCCGGAGGCTTATGTAGATGAACATGGATTAAAGACAGTGAATGATGAAGACGCGCTGATGGCGGTCATTTCGGATGTGATCGAGAAAAATCCAAAGGCCGTAGCGGATTATAAAGGAGGAAAGGAAAAAGCACTGGGCGCGCTGGTCGGACAGACCATGAAAGCAATGAAAGGAAAAGCGGATCCCGCGCTGGTCAATCAGAAACTACGGAATATCTTGAAATAAAATGTGCCCTATGGTACAATATGTTGTGGTAGTTTAAGATCTAGAGAGGAAGCGCATAAAAATGAATTGCCCGTATTGTGGAAAACCGGATACAAAAGTGATTGATTCGCGTCCTGCGGAGGACGGATACAGCATACGCAGACGTCGTTCCTGTGATGTGTGCGGGAAACGGTTTACCACCTATGAGAAAGTGGAGACGATCCCACTGATTGTGATCAAGAAGGACAACACCCGGGAGCAGTATGACCGGGGAAAGCTGGAGCGCGGCGTGCTGCAGGCCTGCTACAAGCGGCCGGTACCTGCCGAGGATATCCAGAAGGCGATCGATGATATTGAGACGAAGGTCTTCAGTCTGGAGGAGAAAGAGATTCCTTCCAGCGAGATCGGCGAGATCGTGATGGATCGTTTAAAGGAGCTGGATGAAGTGGCCTATGTCCGGTTTGCTTCCGTGTATCGGGAATTTAAAGATGTGAATACATTCATGGATGAATTGAATAAGATATTGAAGTAAGGTGGAAGTGCAGTATGACGACATATAAGTTGACGATCGCTTATGATGGCAGCAGGTATCAGGGCTGGCAGCGCCAGGCAAACACAGACAACACCATTCAGTTCATTCTGGAGTGGAGTATAGGAAAACTGGTGGGCTATCGGGTGGAAGTGACCGGCTCCGGCCGGACCGACGCCGGTGTCCATGCCAGAGGCCAGGTGGCCAGCGTCCGTCTGTCGGATGATTACGATCCGGATGACCTGATGGCGGCGATCAACCGGTATCTGCCGGAGGATATACGGATCATCAAGGTAGAACAGATGCCCAATGGTTTTAATGCCAGAAAAAGTGCCAAGGGAAAGAAATATGAATATTATGTAGACTGCCGGGAGAAACCGGATGTATTTTCCAGGCGGTACTGTTATCATTATCCGGCGAAACTGGATATTGAGGCGATGCGCGATGCAACCGAATATCTGATCGGGCTGAAGAATTTTTCCAGCTTTACAGATGATAAGAATTGCGAAGATCCGTTCCGCAGGATCACGAACATCAAGATCGTTCGTTCCGGGGAGAAAATTCGTTTTACATATTATGGGACCGGATTTTTGTATCACATGTGCCGAATCCTGACCGGGACCCTTTTAGAGATCGGGAACGGCAAGCGGGACGCTTCCAAACTTCCCGTTGTGATCGCGGCGGAGGACCGGAGCCTGGCCGGATTTTTGGCACCGGCCAGAGGATTATTTTTGAGAAAAGTGTATTACTAATTTAAAGCGCTAAAGGGGGACGGGGTATTTTTAAAAATACTCCGTCCCCTTTTGAAGTCTCTCGTAGTAAAAAATGTATTGCTGCAGTATGCCGGCGTCTTCTCCATACAGGGGGAAGGGGGAGCAGCCGTTACAGTCTTCTTCGATGGCCCGGTGAATCCATACATCTACCGGCACGCAGTCGCATCTGCCATAGGAGAACAGGGCTACGCAGCTGGCGACTTTGGGACCGACGCCTTTGACACTTTGCAGGCTGTCTAAAAGTTCACTGCTGCTTAAAGCGGTAAGCGCTGTCAGGTCAAGTTCGTGGGTTTCTACGCGTCGGACGGCGTCCAGGACATAGGGGGCCCGGTAGCCCAGGCGCAGCTCCCGCAGGTCGGTTTCGGTGGCCGATGAGAGGTTCTCAGGCGTAGGAAATGTATACAGGGTCTCGCAGTCGGTGGTGATTTTTTGTCCGTAGGCCTGACAGACATCCTGCACGGCTTTTTGGATGGCGGGGATGTTTTTTCGCTGGGAGATGAGGAAGGTGATCGGTGTCTCAAAGGGATCCTGGCGAAGGATGCGGATGCCTTCTCCGGCGTCCATGGCCGCATCGGCAAAGGAATTTTTTCCCCGGGATTCCCGGCGGATTTTCTTATAATTTCTTCCCAGATCAAAGTAACCGGACCAGAAATTCTGCCACGCCTCTTTGCTGCAGGAGAGGTCGTACGTTGTCTCGCCTGTCTTTTTCAGATAAAGGACGTGGTCTTTACTGATAAAGCGAAAGCGTCCGTCGTCAAATTCACGGACCCGGAAACACTGTCCGCTTTTAGCGATTTTCGTGAGATCAAAGTCATCGGTGATTTCTGTCTGCATGGGATTCCCCTTTTTATTTCTCGTTTTTCTTCTGTAAATCATATCATATTTTCGGAAAGACAGGTAGATATTTTGCGGTTTCGCTGTTCAAAGTGAAGGCCCTGTGGTAGTATAAAAGTGCGTGAAAATCGTAGATAAAAAGAGGAGGAGCAGGGATGAAATTTCTGTCATGGAATGTGAATGGCATCCGTGCCTGTTATGAAAAAGGATTTATGAATTTTTTCCGTTATGCGGATGCGGATGTTTTCTGTATACAGGAGACCAAGATGCAGGAGGGACAGCTTACGCTGGATACCCCGGGATATTATCAGTATTGGAACAGTGCCGATAGGAAAGGATATTCAGGAACGGCGGTGTTCACAAAGCTCGTGCCTTTATCTGCCACCTATGGAATCGGTGTGGAGGATTTTGATCGTGAGGGACGGGCGATCACGCTGGAGTTTGAGGATTTCTATCTTGTCAATGTGTACGCGCCGAATTCCCAGAATGGATTATACCGGCTTCCTTTCCGGATTCAGTGGGAGGATGCTTTCCTGGCGTATCTGATGGATCTTGTGAGTAAGAAACCGGTGATCTTCTGCGGGGATCTGAATGTGGCCTATCAGGAGATCGACCTGAAAAATCCGAAGAATAATCGGAACAGCGCCGGTTTTACGGATGAGGAGCGGGAAAAATTCCGGGAACTTCTGGCCAGCGGCTTCATAGATACGTTCCGTTATTTTCATCCGAAGGAGACGGGGATGTATTCCTGGTGGTCCTATCGTTTTAATGCCAGGTCCAGAAATGCCGGGTGGCGGATTGATTATTTCTGTGCCTCCGAATGTCTGAAAGACCGGCTATTGGATTCGAAGATCCTGATGGATGTGATGGGATCGGATCATTGTCCCATTGAACTGGATCTGAGGTGATTTTGAAGGCAGAAAGGCAGACTGGCATTTTCGGGCAGAGTATGCTACAGTATAGGAAAGAGTGGCGATCAAAGGCAGATAAGGAGGGTTCTTTATGGAAGAAAGTCGGGTATCTGTGATCAGTATCATTATCAAAGACGACGATTCTGTTACGGAAGTTAACGAGATTTTGCATGATTATCGGGATTATATGGTTGGCCGTATGGGGATTCCCTATCGAACCAGAGGGATCTCTATCATCAGCGTCGTTGTGGATGCGCCGCAGGCAGTGACCGAAGAAATTACCGGGAAGTTAGGCTCTGTTAAGGGCGTCAGCATTGAGACGTTGACGGCAAATCTGTAAGGACGCACCGGAAAAGCAGATCAAAAGAGAAAAGATCCGTCCCTTATCCGGGGGCGGATCTTTTTGTGAACAGGAAAGAGATACGGATGGAAAAGGAACTGGATTATTTCACAATTGAAGGGTCCTACGGCGGAAGCCAGGAATGGTTTGAGGATCCGATGATGTATATGGGCGGCTGTGCGGCTGCGACGGCCTGCGACAGCACGATCTATTTTGCCCAACGCTACGGCATGGAAGCGTTTTATCCGTTTGATGTTCATGCACTTACCAGGCAGGATTATAAAGCTTTCGGACGGATCATGCGGCCCTACTTAAAGCCCAGGCTTCAGGGGATAAGGAAGCTGAGCTGGTTTATCGACGGGTACCAGAAATACTTACAGGATGTCCGGAGTGAGAAAGGACTGGATGCGGAGGATGGCCGCATTGAGATGAGCGGATTTAGTGGAGTGGAAAGCGTGGATGCGGCCGAAGCGCTTATCCGGACGCAGATCGATCATGCGCTTCCGGTGCCGTACCTGCAGCTGGCGCATCAGGACCGGAAACGCTTCCGGGATTTCATCTGGCACTGGTTTCTGGTGACCGGATATGAGCAGAGGGAAGATGGGTTTTATATCCAGGCAGCCACGTACGGGGTGAAGACGATGCTGTCCCTGCAAAGACTTTGGGATACCGGCATGGAGGAAAAAGGCGGATTGATTCAATTTGAATTGTAGTATTTACGAAACTGCAATTATCCGTTAAAATACTAATAGCATTTGATTAAAAAAAGGAGTGAACGAAAGATGGCAAATCCAGTGGTCACAATTGAAATGGAAAATGGCGATATTATGAAAGCGGAGTTATATCCGGATGTCGCCCCGAATACAGTCAACAATTTCATTTCCCTGATCAACCAGGGATTCTATGACGGTCTGATCTTTCACCGGGTGATCGACGGTTTCATGATCCAGGGCGGAGATCCGGAGGGTACGGGCATGGGCGGCCCGGGGTATCAGATTAAGGGCGAGTTTTCCCAGAATGGCTGTCCCAACGACCTGGCGCATACCGCAGGCGTCCTCTCCATGGCCAGGGCGATGGATCCGGATTCTGCCGGTTCCCAGTTCTTTATCATGCATAAAGATGCACCGCATCTGGACGGCGCCTATGCCGCCTTCGGAAAGATCATCGATGGGATGGATGTGGTGGATAAGATCGCAACGACGAAGACAGGGTATAATGATCGGCCGGTGAACGAGCAGAAGATCAAGAAGATGACGGTCGATACTAAGGGAGAAGATTATCCGGAGCCTGAGAAAGTGTAAATAAAATGGAGAAATTTTTTCAAAATACCGCATCCAGGGTTCTCCTGGCGTTGATGTGCTGCGCCTTATGGGGCAGCGCATTTCCTTTTGTCAAAATTGGATTCGAACTCTTTGATATCGGTGGGCCCGGCAGCCAGATCCTGTTCGCTGGCATCCGGTTTTTTCTGGCGGGCATCCTGACCCTTGGCATTGCCTGTTTCCTGCAAAAAGGGTTCGCAAGGCCGAAGCGCGAGGTGATCCCCGGCATCTGCGGCCAGGGGCTTTTGCAGACCACCGGGCAGTATGTATGTTTTTATACCGGGCTGGCAAACTGCACGGGAGCAAAAGGCTCGGTCATGTCCGGAACGACGGCCTTTTTTGCAATTCTGGCGGCGCATTTTATGACGAAGGATGAGAAGCTTACGACCCGGAAGGTGCTGGGATGCCTGGTGGGATTTCTCGGCGTCATCGTGGTCAATCTGGCACCGGGGAGCTTGGAAGGTGGCTTTGCACTTTCGGGGGAAGGACTGGTTTTGTTAAGTGCCGTTTTCTATGGCATCAGTTCGGTCACTTTAAAACGCCTCTCTGCCCGGGAGACGCCGGAGGTGATCACGGCTTATCAGCTGCTTTTTGGCGGCGCGGTATTGATCCTCGTCGGGTGGATCAGCGGGGGCAGGATCACCACGGTTACGCCAAGAGGACTGCTGGTATTGTTTTATCTGGCATTGCTCTCCACCATTGCTTTTACGGTGTGGAGTTTTCTGCTGAAATATAATCCGGTCAGCAAAGTATCCATTTTCAGCTTCAGTATTCCGGTATTCGGCGTGGCGCTCTCCGCGATTTTCCTCGGCGAGCAGGTATTTACCATACAGAACCTGGCCGGACTGGCGCTGGTGGGTATTGGCATCGTGGTCGTGAATACGGTATCTTCTTGCAAAGGTCAACCGGATAGCGTACAATAGTGAACAATGGACAGTAGGAGGCAGATCTGCATGGAAGATATGGTGCAGGCGAAGGACCTTAGCTTCGATTATGACAAACGAGATGAAGAAGGCAATGTGATCGGGAAAATCCGGGCCATCGATGCGGTGGACCTGGATGTGAAAGAGGGGCAGTTTATCGCCATTTTGGGGCGGAACGGCTCCGGGAAATCGACCCTTGCCAAACACATAAATGCGATTCTGACGCCCAGTGAAGGGACCATGTGGGTGGACGGAAAAAACACCAGCGATCCGAAGGAGCTGTGGAATGTCCGGCAGTCGGCGGGGATGGTTTTCCAGAACCCGGATAACCAGATCATCGGTACGATCGTGGAAGAGGATGTGGGGTTTGGCCCGGAAAATATCGGCGTGCCCACGGACGAAATCTGGCGGCGGGTGGAAGAGAGCCTGAAGGATGTGGGGATGATCTCGTACCGGCATAACTCTCCGAATAAACTGTCGGGCGGCCAGAAGCAGCGGGTGGCCATCGCCGGCGTGATCGCGATGGAGCCCAAGTGTATCGTGTTGGATGAGCCGACGGCAATGCTGGACCCGGAAGGGCGCAGGGAAGTGCTGCAGACGGTGGAAGACCTAAGGGAGCAGAAGCAGGTCACCGTGATCCTTATTACGCACTATATGGATGAAGTGGTGAATGCGGACCGGATCTTTGTGATGGATGCCGGCCAGATCGCGATGCAGGGGACGCCGCGGGAAATTTTCATGCAGGTGGATGAGCTGAAGAAGTACGGCCTGGATGTGCCGCAGGTGACGATCCTGGCGGATGAACTTAAGAAACGGGGCCTTAACGTGCCGGAAGGAATTTTGCGAAGAGAAGAATTGGTGGACGCATTATGTCAATTAAGATCGAACACTTAAACTATACATACAGCCCCGGGACGGCTTTTAGCAAACAGGCGTTAAAAGATATCAACCTGGAGATAGAGCAGGGAGAATTTATCGGGATCATCGGGCATACCGGCTCCGGGAAATCGACGCTTATCCAGCATCTAAACGGCCTGCTTAAGGCAACCAGCGGGACGATTTACTACAACGGGGAGAACATTTACGAGGAGGGCTACAATATGCACTCTCTCCGCAGCCAGGTGGGGCTTGTGTTCCAGTATCCGGAAGATCAGCTCTTCGAGGTGGATGTCATGACGGATGTGTGCTTCGGACCGAAGAATCAGGGGCTTTCCGAGGAGGAGTGCAAAGAGTGCGCGCGGGAGGCACTGGAGCTGGTCGGGCTGAAAGAAGACTGTTATACGATGTCGCCGTTTGAGCTTTCCGGCGGACAGAAACGGCGGGCGGCCATCGCCGGTGTGCTGGCCATGAGGCCAAAGGTGCTGATTTTAGACGAGCCTACGGCGGGACTGGATCCGCAGGGCCAGGACGATATTTTAGATCAGATCGAATATCTGCATAAACAGACGGATATGACGGTGATCCTGGTCTCCCACAGTATGGACGATGTGGCCAGATGTGCGGATCGGATTATTGTCATGAACGAAGGAGAGATTCTGTTCAATGATACCCCACAGAAGGTGTTTATTCACTACCGGGAGCTGGAGAAAGTGGGATTGGCGGCGCCGCAGGTCACCTATATCATGCAGGATCTTCGGGAACAGGGATTCCCGGTAAGAACGGATGTGACCACGGTTAAGGATGCCGCGGATGAGATTATGAATGCACTGGAGAAACACGCATGATTCGAGATATAACCATTGGACAATATTATCCGTCAAACAGCATCCTGCACAGACTGGACCCAAGAGTGAAACTGGTTTCCACTCTGCTTTACCTGATTTCCCTGTTTCTGTTCAGGAATATACCGGGCTATCTTGTAGCCACTTTGTTTCTGGCGGCGGTCATTCTACTTTCAAGAGTTCCGCTTGGCTATATTCTGCGGGGCTTGCGGCCGATTTTTTTCCTGCTGATGATTACGGTGATCTTTAACCTGTTCTTTACGACTACCGGCGAAGTGCTGGCGCACTGGTGGATCTTTACGGTCACAACCGGTGGGTTGAATACGGCCGTCTATATGGCCATCCGGCTGATCTATCTGATCATCGGGGCGTCCCTTATGACATTTACAACGACGCCTAATGAGTTGACGGACGGAATTGAAAGCCTTTTAGGGCCGCTGCGCCACATTCATGTGCCGGTCCATGAGATCGCCATGATGATGTCCATCGCGCTCCGGTTTATCCCGATTCTGCTGGACGAGACGGACAAGATCATGAAGGCGCAGCAGGCGAGGGGTGCCGACATGGAGAGCGGCAATATTATTCAGAGAGCCCGGGCCATGGTGCCCATTCTGGTGCCGTTATTCGTTTCCGCTTTTCGGCGGGCCAATGATCTGGCCATGGCCATGGAAGCCAGGTGCTATCATGGCGGCAAAGGGCGGACCAAGATGAAGCCGCTCCATTATCAGGCCAGAGATATCATCGCCTATCTCATTGTCATCGCTTATGTAGCGGCGGTCGTGCTGGTAGGACGATTTGTCACCTTTCATATTTGGATTTTCTAACTCGGGAATTTTTAGGTCTGGAATGAGCCGGCAGTAAAATTTTGCCGGACGGCCGGGAGGAAGAGATGAAGCGCATCAGACTGACCATAGCTTACGATGGAACGAACTATTGCGGCTGGCAGATCCAGCCCAATGGCATCACCATCGAGGAAGTATTAAATGAAAAGATCAGTGCCTTAACCGGCGAGGAGATACACGTCATCGGGGCCAGCCGGACTGACGCCGGGGTTCATGCGCTTCGGAATGTGGCTGTTTTTGATACCCAGTCCCAGATTCCGCCCCAGCGGATGGCCTATGCGATCAATCAGTGCCTGCCGGAAGATATCGTCATCGTAGATTCCTGCGAAGTGCCGGAGGACTGGCATCCCCGATATCAGAATACCATCACCAAAACCTATGAATATCATATTTACAATGCACCGGTGCCGGATCCGTTGAAACGACAGTACTTTGCCTACGTGTCCTATCCGCTGGATGTCCCCAAAATGCGCAAAGGGGCAGCCTATCTGATTGGAGAACACGATTTTGCCAGTTTCTGCAATGTGAAAAGCAACGCACAGGATACCGTGCGCACGGTGGATGAGATCACGATCACCGAGACCGGGACAAAGACGCTCTCCGGCCGGGATATCACCATTCGGGTCGTGGGGAAAGGATTCCTTTACAACATGGTCCGTATCATTGCCGGGACCCTGATCCGCGTCGGACGCGGCTTCTATGAGCCGCAGCGGGTACAGGAAATCCTGGAATCCAAAGAAAGAAGCGAGGCCGGCGTGACCGCGCCGCCCCAGGGACTGGTACTTACGAACATCGAATACCAGTAGGCTACGTCCCCCTATTGATTCCACTTTGGAGTTCTTCTGCCCATTTTTGGAGATTGTAGCTTTGTCCGCCGAATAGTTTCAGGATGACGCCGGTGGGGTTGGGGGATCCGGCGAAGGCGTTGGCTTCGTCGGTATCGATGTGCATGGCCAGGGCGAATTTCGGGCTGACCCGGACGACGACGTCTGCGAAGATCAGAGATCTTTCGAAGCTGTCTGCGATCACGAAGACGTTGTCGTTATCCTGCACGCCCATTTGGGCTGCCTGCACGGGGGTCATGTGAATATGTCTTTTGGCGACGATCACGCCGTGATCGATCGTCAGTTCTCCATTGGGACCGATGAGGGTGCAGCCGGGGGTTCCCTCGGTGTCGCCGGACTGGCGGATAATGCCCTGGATGCCGATTTTCCGGCAGTCGGTGACGGACAGTTCTACCTGGGTTTCCGACCGGGTGGGTCCGAGTACGGCGACGTTTTGGAAGCTGTCTTTCGGACCTTTTACGGTCAGTCGTTCTTCGCAGACGAACTGTCCCGGCTGGCTTAAATCGGCTTTGAAGGTCATTTCTTTTCCTTCTCCGAATAAGGTTTCAAAATCTGCCTGGCTTAAGTGTATGTGCCGGGCGCTTGTTTCAATTGGAATTGTGACGCCCATGATTATAACCACCTCTGAAAATGATAGCAATGATTATAGCATATTTTTTCTTAAATGACAAAAAATGAATGGGCAAAAAGGACAATATTTTTGACAAATTTTTTTGCAGGAGTAGAATGATAGGAAATGGAGGTAAGAGGCATGAAGAAGGCATTGATCGCGATCCCCAGCGGGGATCCTGCGGGGGTGGGACCGGAGATTGCCGCAAAGGCGGTCGCATCGGAGTCGGTCGCCCAGGCGGCAGACTGTGTGGTCATCGGGGATAAAGTAGTTATGGAGGAGGCTATCCGGATAGTAAAAGCAGACCTTAAATTGCATGTGATCCAGGACCCGTCCAATGGGGATTTCCGGGAGGGGATCTTAAATCTGATCGACCTGGAAAATATCCGGCAGGAGGAGTTTGACTATGGGGTGGTCAGCGGGATGTGCGGAAAAGCGGCCTATGAGTATATTGTAAAGAGTATTCAGTTAGCCATGGCAGGAAAGGTGGATGCGGTCGCAACACCGCCCATCAATAAGGAAGCGCTGCGCCAGGGCGGGGTGCCTTTCATCGGGCACACAGAGATCTTCGGGGCGCTCACCGGGACGAAGGATCCTCTGACGCTGTTTGAGACCAATGGGCTTCGGGTGTTCTTCCTGACCCGGCATGTGTCCATGCGCGCGATGCTGGACATGATCAAAAAAGACCGCATTATTGACTATGTGAAACGCTCGACGGAGGTTTTAAAAAAGTTGGGAATTTCGCAGGGCACGATGGCGGTGGCGGGATTAAACCCACACTGCGGCGAGCACGGATTGTTCGGGGACGAGGAGGAGAAGGAGATCGCCCCGGCCGTGGAGGAACTGAAAAAAGAAGGATACGACGTGGCTGGTCCCATCGGTGCGGATTCTGTATTCCACCAGGCCGCGGAGGGCAGGTACAACAGCGTCCTGTCCCTGTACCATGACCAGGGACACATTGCAACAAAAACGCTGGATTTTGAAAAGACCATCGCAATCACGGGGGGCATGCCGATCCTGCGCACTTCGGTCGATCATGGCACGGCTTTCGATATTGCGGGAAAGGGGCTGGCCAGTCCCGTCAGTATGATCGAGGCGGTGCTTCTGGCAGCGAAATATGCGAGCGCTTATCGGAAGTGAAGCATTTTTGGGAAGGTGCTTCGTTGACAAAAGAATCGTTTCTATCTATAATTTATATGTTGAAAATCAAAGGCGTTTTCATGGAAGTGAGAGCGCCCATTTTTATAAGGATGATTGAAAAGGAGGCAGGGCATGAGTAAATATACCCGGGAAGACATTATAAGAATGGCGGACGAGGAGGATGTAGGTTTTATCCGCCTGCAGTTCACGGACATCTTTGGAACTTTTAAAAATGTAGCGATTACAAGGAATCAGCTGGAAAAGGCGTTAGATAATCAGTGCATCTTCGATGGCTCTTCTATTGAAGGGTTTGCGCGTGTGGAGGAATCCGATATGTACCTGTATCCGGATCTGGATACATTTGAGATCTTTCCGTGGCGGCCGCAGCAGGGAAAGGTGGCCAGACTCATCTGTGATGTGAAAAAGGCGGACGGAACAGACTTTGAAAGCGATCCGCGTTATGTATTAAAAAAGACCATTGCCGGGGCGAAGGAGATGGGCTACACCTATGATGTCGGTCCGGAGTGTGAGTTCTTCCTGTTCGGGACAGACGAGGATGGCAACCCGGCGACGAAAACCAATGAGCGGGCCAGTTATTTTGACATGGGGCCCTTGGATCAGGGGGAAAATGCCCGGCGGGATATGGTCCTGACACTGGAAGAGATGGGATTTATCATTGAGACTTCCCATCATGAGGTAGCGCCGGCCCAGCATGAGATTGATTTTAAATTCGACAGCGCTCTCAATACGGCGGACAATATTATGACATTTAAATTAGTGGTGAAGACGATCGCCAGGAGGCATGGCCTTCACGCCACGTTTATGCCCAAACCGACCCAGGGGATCAGCGGATCCGGGATGCATTTAAACCTGTCTTTGAACCGGGACGGGGGGAATGTGTTTTCTGATCCGGAGGATGTCAATGGTTTGAGTAAAGAAGGATACTATTTTATCGGCGGGATCATTCAGCACATGAAGGCACTTACTTTCATCACGAATCCAATCGTCAATTCTTATAAACGGCTGGTACCGGGCTATGAGGCTCCGGTCTACATTGCCTGGTCGGGAAAAAACCGGACGCCGCTTATCAGGATTCCTGCCAACAACGGCAATGTCACCCGGGTGGAACTGAGGAGCCCCGATCCTTCGGCAAATCCGTATCTGGCGCTGGCGGTATGTCTGGCAGCCGGGCTGGACGGGATTCAGAATCAGATCATGCCCCCGAAGAGTATTGACCGCAACATCTATACCATGACGGATGAAGAACGAAAAGCGGCAGGGATCGAAGAACTGCCCGGCAGTCTTTTGGAAGCGGCCCGGGAGTTCGAGAAGGATGACTATATCATTGGCGTGCTGGGCGAAGATCTCTCCCGGAAATACATTCAGGCGAAAACAAAGGAGTATACAGATTATCGCGGACAGGTGACGGACTGGGAGATCAACCAGTATCTGCACATCATCTGAAAAAAGGCGCTGTAGGAAGGAAACGCATATGGACAATGACTGCAGGGGGGTACGGTTTGATTGGAGTGATTGTCGCATTTCCTAAGCAAGAAAATGCAGCCAATATCCGCAATCTGTTGACGCGTGGCGGCATCACCGTCACCGGTGTGTGCACCTCAGGAGCAGGGGCCCTCCAATTTGCCGAGGAGGCAGAGGAAGGCATTGTGGTCTGTGGATATAAATTAAAGGATATGCTCTATACAGAGCTTCGTGAGTACCTGCCGGAAGAGTTCGAAGTGCTTTTGGTGGCGTCGGAAGATAAATGGTCGGAGGATCTGGCCAACGGGGTGATCGGGTTAAGTATGCCCGTGAAGGCATATGATCTTGTCAGCACCGTCCAGATGATGATGGAGTCCATCGAATGGCGGAAAAAGCGGCGCCGCCAGGCGATGCCTCATCGGGACAGTAAGCAGCAGGAAGTGGTGGACGAGGCGAAAGCGCTTCTGATGGCGAGGAACCATATGACGGAGGATGAGGCCCACAGGTATCTGCAGAAGAACAGCATGGACAGCGGCAGAAACATGGTGGAGACTGCTGAGATGGTATTGCGTATGCTGCAGGATGATTAGGAAAGGTGAAGAAATTTGAAGTTTACAAAAATGCAGGGACTGGGCAATGATTATGTCTATGTCAACTGCCTGAAGGAAACGGTGGAAAATCCGTCTGAAACGGCAAAAAAGATCAGTGACCGGCATTTTGGCATCGGCGCGGACGGCCTGATCTTGATCTGCCCTTCTGACGTGGCGGATTTTGAAATGAAAATGTATAATGCAGACGGCTCCCGCGGAGAAATGTGCGGGAACGGCATCCGCTGTGTGGGCAAATATGTCTACGACTATGGCCTGACCACGAAAACCCACCTGAATATCGAAACACTGGCCGGGATCCGCTCCCTTGACCTGACCTTAGAAGAAGGACGGGTAAAGGAAGTCAGGGTGGATATGGGGCGGCCGATCCTGGAGCCTGAAGAGATTCCCGTAAGCGTGGGAGAAGAAACTCCGGAAATGCTGGTAAGTTTTCCGATCGAGGTGGAAGGGGATTTATACCATTTCACCGGCGTATCCATGGGCAATCCCCATGCCGTCGTTTTTACGGACGAGGAGCAAAGTTTACCGGAGCTGGATCTTGAGGAGATCGGACCGAAATTTGAAACGCATCCGTATTTTCCCAATCGAATCAATACGGAATTTGTCCAGGTGCTGGATCCGCAGCAGGTAAACATGCGGGTCTGGGAACGGGGATCCGGCGAGACCTATGCCTGTGGGACGGGCGCCTGTGCCGTTGTGGTAGCCGGCGTCTTAAACGGCCTTACAGAGGATCAGGTGACGGTTCATCTTACGGGCGGCGATCTTAAGATTGAGTGGGACCGGGAAAAAGATACCGTCTACATGACCGGACCGGCGGAAACTGTTTTTGACGGAGAAATCAATTTATAAAAACCATACAAAGGAGACTTATCATGTATAAAATCAATGAAGATTATTTAAAGTTACCGGGGAGCTACCTGTTTTCCACCATCGGACAGAAAGTGGCCGCTTTTGAAGAAGAGCATCCGGAAAAGAGCATTATCAGACTGGGCATCGGCGATGTGACGCAGCCTCTGGCGCCGGCCATCATCGACAGTCTTCATGACGCGGTCGATGAGATGGCCTATGAGGAGACCTTCCACGGGTACGCGCCGGATCTGGGATATCCGTTCCTTCGGGACGCGATCGCCAAAAATGATTATCAGGACAAAGGCTGTGACATTGCCTCCGATGAGATTTTTATCTCCGACGGAGCAAAATGCGACGCCGGCAATATCCAGGAGATCTTTGCCAGGGATAATAAGATCGCGGTCTGTGATCCGGTGTATCCCGTATACATTGATTCGAACGTTATGGCAGGCCGGACCGGCACCTACGATCCGGATACGGAGACCTGGAGCGATGTCATCTACATGCCCTGTATAAAAGAGAATAACTTTATCCCGGATCTGCCGAAAGAAGAACCGGATCTGATCTACCTGTGTTACCCCAACAATCCCACCGGGGCTACGCTGACAAAAGATCAGCTGCAGGTATGGGTGGACTATGCCAATAAGATCGGCGCGGTGATCATCTTTGATGCGGCCTATGAGGCATATATTTCCGAGGCGGACGTACCTCACAGCATCTATGAATGTGACGGGGCCAGGACCTGTGCCATTGAGCTTCGGAGTTTCTCCAAGAATGCAGGCTTTACCGGCGTTCGTCTGGGCGCAGCCGTGGTACCCAAGGACCTGAAGTCCGGGGATGTGATGTTAAATACGCTGTGGGCGAGACGCCACGGAACCAAATACAACGGAGCTCCCTACATCGTGCAGAAGGCCGGGGAAGCGGTCTATACTGAGGAAGGCCAGGCACAGATTAAAGAGCAGGTCGCCTATTATATGCGGAATGCGAAGGCGATCAGAGACGGCCTGACAGAAGCCGGTTACACCGTCTTTGGCGGGGTGAACGCGCCGTACATCTGGCTGGAGACGCCAAAAGGCATGACTTCCTGGGAGTTCTTTGATTATCTTCTTCAGGAAGTCGGTGTGGTTGGGACCCCCGGGTCCGGCTTCGGACCCAGCGGCGAAGGCTATTTCCGCCTGACCGCGTTTGGTACATATGAGAACTGCGTGGCGGCGATGGAAAGGATCAGGGCGCTGTAAAAAACCCGAAATATCGAACTATGGGAGAAAAAAGCAATGAAGACTGTGAATGTAAGAGGTATGGAGATTGGGGCCGGGATGCCCAAGATCTGCGTGTCGATTCCCTGTGAGACGCAAAAAGAGATCCTGTTAGCCGGTCAGGAGGCACTTCGCTCCGGCGCGGATCTCATCGAATGGCGGGACGACTGGTATGAGGACGGACTGGACATAGATAAGGTAAAGGAGACGGGCGGCGCGCTTCGGAAAGCAGTGGGCGAGATGCCGATCCTCTTTACCTTCCGCACGAAAAAGGAAGGCGGGGAAAGGGAGATCACCCCGTATGAGTATGTGGATCTGGTCACAAAGGCAGCCGCTATGGGGATCTTTGATCTGGTAGATGTGGAGCTCTCCATCGGGGATGGAACGGCAAAAAAGATCACGGAAACGGCGCATGAGTGTGGGGTGAAGGTCATCGCCTCCAGTCATGATTTTGAACAGACGCCGGATAAAGAGGAACTGATCCTGCGGTTAAAAAAGATGCAGGCTCTGGATGCGGATCTCCTGAAGATCGCTGTCATGCCGAAGGATAACGATGATGTGTTACAGCTTTTAGATGTCACCAGGGAGGCGTCATTATCAGAAGTTGACCGGCCGATCATCATGGTATCCATGGGCGAGATGGGTTCCTTAAGCAGACTGGCGGGAGAAGTGTTCGGATCTGCGCTCACATTCGCCACTGCAGGGAAGGCTTCCGCGCCCGGACAGATGAGCGTAAAGGATGTAAAAGATGTGCAGGAAATGATCCATGAAAGCATATATGACCTGTAGAAAAATACAGGCAAAGGGTTGATTTTTCCCCCAGCTCTGTTATAATAACACTTGTCTCTGAAAAAATTGATGCGGATTGGTGTAAGGGTAGCACAGCAGACTCTGACTCTGTTAGTAGAGGTTCGAATCCTCTATCCGTAGTTCCTTGGCAGGGGCGCCGGATGATCCTTCCTTAAGGACATCCGGTTTTTCACCTCGGGGTGTGGCTCAGTTTGGTAGAGCGCTACGTTCGGGACGTAGAGGCCGCTGGTTCGAATCCAGTCACCCCGACTTGATCGGAAATGGCTGTAAAGCTTGTAAATACGGGCTTTGCAGTCTTTCTTTTTTTATCGGGATCATCATCGAAATCGTCGATTTTAAAAAATTCACCAAAAAATTCACCAAAAAACTTCCGAAAGCCTATCTGTGCCTGCATTTGCACTGGAACAAATCTGCCACGGATTCGGTCCTGGCTGTTGGGCCATTTTCTGCGACATTGGATTTAAACCGCACATACTGAGCATAAGCGTTCATGACTGTTGCCGCATCATTGTCCCCGATCAAATTCAGATTTGATTGAGAGGATAGGCTTGTGTTTAGTGCGAATGGAGTATATTAGGACAGGAGGGATCATATAATCATCTTTGCTCAGTACAGAATGGCTTATGGACAGATTGAAGTATCGGGGTTGATTTCCGTTACGAGCTGTATAATATTTGTCATGGTGGCCTTTGCGTACGTTACAATGATCAATTTTTCTGAGAAAACAAAAATTGAAAACAAATGATTGCAATTGATTACAAAATACTGTAAAATGCAATTAAGGAGGTGTTATTTATGGCCAGTACCTTAATTCAGTTTAGATATGATGAAAACAGCCGCATTAAAGCAATGGATATTTGTGAAAAACTTGGCATTGACCTGACTACTTACATGAAAATGGCACTTAACAGGCTTATTCAGGACAATGGAATTCCGTTTAGTATGACATTAGAGGGGAATGACAGGGAGGAAGACAATCGTGGAATTGTTGCAATGAAAAAGGCCAGCCGGATTGCTGAAGAAAATGGCAATGAGGATATGACATTAGATGAAATCAATGCTGAAATCGCTGAAGCAAGGAAATGAGGTGCTTCATGAAGTATTATGTGGTGATTGATACAAATGTATTGGTTTCTGCAATGTTACGTTGTAATTCGATACCTGGTAATATCATGGAATTAGTGTTTGATGGATCGATTATTCCATTGGTAAGTCAAGAAATCATTGATGAATACAGAAAAGTCTTAAGCCGTCCTAAGTTTCAGTTGGAGCAGTCAATCATCGACGATGTGATAGTTTCAATCGAAGAAAATGCAGTTTATGTTGACGCAAAGAAGTTAAATATTGAAATTCCAGATCCAAAAGATCGTATTTTTTATGAAATTGTCATGGAAAAGCGCAAACAGGATGATGCTTATCTGGTGACAGGTAATAGCAAGCATTTTCCAACAGAACCATTCATTCTTACACCCAGAGAATTTTTGAATATGGTTTTAGAATGAAACATAACCTTTAGTAAAGTTTTTAAGTTATTAATGAATATATTCTTGATATGTCAAGAATGCTGATTTTTCAAGTTAAGACTAAAGAATATTGTACGAGCCATCGCTGGCAGCTAAATTCACCAAAAATTCACCAAAATGTGTTTCCATGTGTATGGATGTATAATGCTACCTCTTATTCGGGACGTAGAGGCCCACGAGGTCCAGGGGACCTCGATTTTAAAAAATTCCCCTAAAAATTCCACAAAAAACTCCCGAAAGCCTGTCAACCACGGCGTTTTCACTGGAACAAATCTGCCACGGATTCGGTCATGGCTGTTAGGTCATTTTCTGCGATATTGGGATTAAACCACACATACTGAGCATAAAAGTTCATGACTGTTGCCGCATCATTGTCCCCGATCAAGTTCAGATTCGATTGAGAGGATAGGCTTGTGTTTAGTGCGAATTATGGTACAATAAGATTATAATAAGCACAGGAGGAAAACGTACAATGCAATCTTTACCTAAGGTTATCCCTATCAACGAACTGAAAAATACAGCTCAGATCACACAGACCTGTAAGGAAAGTGATGTTCCTATAATAGTGACAAAGAACGGATATGGGGAAATGGTCTTGATGAGCATTCCGCTTTATGAAAAGACAATGGCTGAGGCACAGGCTGCCAACCTTGTCAATGAAGCTTTGGATGAAATTGATTCGGGTGCAGAGCCGATGGAAGGAAAGGAGTTTTTTTCTTCCATGAGGGATAAATATGAGAAGTAAGTATACGTTGAGCATTTACCCAAGAGCACAGGCTGATTTGGATGATATTTTACGTTATATTTCGGAAGAACTATGTAATCCCTCAGCAGCCAATGATCTTATTGATAAAATGGAGCATTCACTTGATCTCGTATGTCAAGAACCTGATATGTGTCCACTTGTCAATAGTTCACTTATCAAGGATAAAACACTTCGTAAGCTGGTAGTTAAAAATTACATTATTTTCTATAGGCCCGTCGATTCCAATAAAGAGATCCAGGTTGTTCGGGTTCTCTTTGGCATGATGGATTATGAAAACATTTTATAGTGTGAATATTCCTGATATAAGGATAAAATATTTTATGCCATCTACCATCCAAATTGATAGTAAAATCTAGAGATTGATATTAAGAACATCGTAAAAGTATTGAATGTAGGTGATTCCTTGAGATCTGCAAATGAAATTCTTACAATGGATGAAATAAAAAATGAAGTGACTGCTTTAGCAGAAAAATATAGGATAGATTCTGTCTATTTGTTTGGCTCATATGCAAGAGATGAGGCGACAATCGACAGTGATCTGGATGTCCTGGTCATTGGCGGAGAACAGTTTCAATTGACAAATGTTTTTACCTTTGCAGAGGATTTAGGGGAAGCACTTCAGAAAGATGTGGATGTTTATGAGATTCATGAAGTTAATGAGGGCAGTGAATTCCAGAAATCGATTATGAAAGACAGGGTATTGATTTTATGAAGTATATAACTTTTCTAACCACTTATATATGTAATCATGCGGTTAACCTCCTTTTTGTCCTGATATGATGGGACATATGAAAGGGGTTTGTCAACTCTTGCTTTTCCGGTGCTTATGAATATTACATAGCCCATCACTATATGGCAGTGACTCATTCGGGCTGTTTTTTGGATTTCCATCTCAGCAGAAAAGCGGAATTTATGATCACCAGTACGGAGCCGCAATTGTGGACGAGCGCACCGACGACGGGATTCAGGATGCCGATGATGGCGAGAAATAGTGCAATAAAGTTGAGCACCATTGCGAAGGTAATGTTGATCCGGATCGTGCGCATCATATGTTTCGACAGGGCCATGAGATGCGGCAGCTCTTCGATTTTATCATCCACCAGCACGATATCGGCGGCGTCCACTGCGATATCGCTTCCGATCCCGCCCATGGCGATGCCGACATCGGCTTTTTTTAAGGACGGAGCATCGTTGATGCCATCGCCGATCATGCAGACGGGTTCTTCTTTTTTCTGACTTTCCTCAATAAAATTCAGTTTATCCTCCGGCAGACACTGTGCGCGGAAATCAAAAATGCCGAGATTCTCCGCCATGGCTGAGGCAGCGTTAGGATTGTCTCCGGTCAGGAGCACTGGATCGAGATGCTCATTTTTCAGTGCTTTGATTAAGTCCGTTCCGCCTTCCCGGACGGTATCGGAAAGGACAATATAGCCGACGAATCTTTGGTCAATGGCAACGTAGATCACGGTGCATCCTTTTAAGAGGTATTTCTTTGTATCGGTCAGGATATCTTCCTTTACGGGGGATCCGTTTTCGGAAAGCATACCTGTATTTCCAGCCAGGACTTTCTGTCCGCCGACTTCGGCGGATATGCCTTTTCCGGGGATCATATGGAAATCTTCACAGACGCCTGGCAGGGTAGCGGATTCTTTTTTGGCGGCGCGCACGATGGCCTTTCCGATGGGATGTTCGGAGAGTTGTTCTGCAGCAGCACTAAGAGACAGCAGATCCGATTCACTGACCGTCGGATCCGTCGAGGCCACTTCGGTTACCTCGGGTGTCCCATAAGTGAGTGTGCCGGTTTTATCAAACAGGATTTTTTTGACAGAGGAGAGTCGCTCCAAAGCGTCCCCCTCCCGGATGAGGAACCCATGACTGGAAGCATTGCCGATGGCGGCCATGATGGCACAGGGTGTGGCAAGCACAAGGGAACATGGGCAGAAAACGACCAGAATGGTCACGGCCCGGATGATATGGCCGGTGACAGCCCAGGTGATAAGGGCGGCCGAAAGCGCAATCACAACGATCCACGTTGCCCATCGGTCCGCCAGGCCGACAATCTTTGCCTTGTCGGCATCTGCCGACTGTACCAGGCGGATCATCCGCTGGATCGAACTGTCCTCGCCGACCTTCGTTGCCTGCATATCGAAAGCGCCAAACTGGTTGACAGTGCCGGAGAAGACTTCGTCGCCGGTTTGTTTATCCACCGGCATTGACTCTCCGGTCATGACGGCCTGATTGATGGAGGTTACACCGGATGTGATGACGCCGTCTACGGGGATGGTCTCTCCTGGGCGTACCCGCAGAAGATCGCCCACTTTCACTTCTTCGGCCGGGATCTTTTTTTCAATGTCCCCCTGAAGCAATGTGGCGGTCTGGGGCGTCAGATGGACCAGACGCTCGATTCCGGCCTGGGCCCGGGCGACAGTCAGTTCTTCCAATAACCCGCCCAGCTGCATGATGAAAGCGACTTCACCGGCAGCAAAGATTTCTCCAATGGCAATGGAAGCGAGCAGTGCCATGGAGACCAGCACATCAGCTTTGATATCAAAGCGGGTGATCAGTCCGATGATTGCATCCAGCAGGATCGGGACCCCGCAGAAGATGATAGAAAGCCAGGCCATATCGAAAGGAAACGGGGATAGATTAAAAAGACTCATGAGAATCCCGATGCCGGATATAACCAGAAAAATGATATCCTTTTTCGTGCCTCCGCGATCTTTAAAATCGTCCAGTTTTTCCATCCATTTCTGAATTGCAGCCATGATACCTCCATAAAATGATTGAAATATTACAGTCATTATTATACCCATGGGGGTATAGGTTGTCAACCGGAAGCAGCAATTTAACTCATATTGGCAAACCGTTCAACAGCGATGGTAAAATCTTCAATTGTCTTATCGGCGTTCCCGTGTTCGATGCCGTCCCGGACACAGTGTTTGATATGGCCTTCCAGCACGATTTTTCCGCAGCTGTGCAGGGCGGATTTTGCGGCATTAATCTGGGAAAGGACGTCTTCACAGGGGACGTCTTCCTCGATCATGCGGTCCAGCGCCTCGACCTGGCCGATGATCTTCCTGAACCTGCGGTGCAGATTTTCCATATCCATGCATTGTCTCATAATATTGTCCTCCGTTCACGTAAGGTCTTTGTATAGTACAATTTTATCCTATTATCCAAATTTTACAAGTGAATAAATAGGATGGATAAAATGAAAAACAGTACTTAACGTCACAGATGTTTAAAAGGGGAGATTTCATAAAGCCTATTGACATAGTATGTATATATTTATAATATCTTATATAGAAAGCAGTAAACATTTCCTATACAGGTAGAGCCGGAAAGGAGAAGTTTGTGAGATGAAAAAAGCAATCGTGATCGGCACAGGAGCCGGAGGTGCTATGGCAGCCAAGGAACTGCAGGGTCATTTTCAGGTAACCGTTCTGGAGGAGGGAGGCGAATTTAAACCGTTTTCCTTCAAAGTGGAGAGCCTTACCCGGTTTCGGAAGAGTGGCCTGTATCTGGATGAACACATGATCTCCGGACTGTTTCCATATATGCGGATTCAAAGAGCCTCCTCAGGTATGGTGCTGGTCTACGGTCGGGGCACCGGCGGTACCACGACCCTTTCCACAGGCAATGGGCTAAGGTATGACGAGAGCCTGAAGAAGCTGGGCATTCACCTGGATGAAGAATTTGCGGAACTGGAGAAGGAGATGGCGCTGTCCACAGATCATCAGAAGAGCTGGACAGCGGCGACCAAAGCGCTTTATGACGCCTGTGAAGAACTGAATTTGGATCCCATGCCGACGACCAAGATGGTGGACTATACGCGCTGCGTCCACTGCGGCAAGTGCGTCTTAGGGTGTCCGACCGGCGCCAAATGGGACAGCCGCAGGCTTCTGCAGGACAGTCTGGCGCACGGGGCTTTGCTTAAGACCAACTGCAAGGTCACGAAACTGGGCATTGACCGCGCAAGCCATAAAGTCAATAAAGTGTATGCAAGAGAAAACGGGAAGAATGTAACCTATAGTGCGGATCTGATTATTTTAGCGGCCGGAGGCCTGGGGACGCCGATTATCCTGGAAAATTCCGGCATCATGTGTAATCCGACGCTTTTTGTCGACCCGGTGCTTTGTGTGGCGGCGCCATATGAAGGCGCCGGACAGGATAAAGAGATTCCGATGCCGTTTTTGATGGAGCGAGACGGATATATGCTGTCGCCCTATATGGACTATCTCAGTTTGTTTTTTAATAAATCCTGGCGCCTGCCGATCAATGGTATCTTAAGCATGATGATCAAGCTGGCGGACTCCAGCATAGGCGTAAGTTATAGCAGACACACGACCAAAGAACTGACCAAGCGGGATAAAGAGCGGTTAAGAGCGGGAGTGGCAGACTGCAAGTCTATTCTGGGGAAGCTGGGGATTCCCGAGGAAGATATGTTCCTTGGTACGCCCAATGCGGGACATCCCGGCGGCATGCTGCCGCTTACTTCTGCGGAAGCAGAGAGCTTTCATAGTGACCGGCTGCCGGAGAATCTGTATGTGGCAGATGCCACCTTGTTCCCGGAGTCTCTGGGAAATCCGCCGATCTATACGATCCTTGCCATGGCAAAGCGTGTCGCAAAAATATGCATAGCTGATCAGGCGTAAACTAAAAAACAATTCACGATTGTCTAAGATAGATAGGTAAAGGCTGCAAAACCTGAAAAGACGGGATTTGCAGCCTTTATTTTTATGAAGCCAATTTTACACGAAATCAAGATTTTTATGAAGCCAATTTTACACGAAATCAAGATTTTTATGAAGCCAATTTTACACGAAATCAAGATTTTTATGAAGTCAATTTCACACGTAATCAAGATTTATGGATGCGATTTGGGAATTTCGAATTTATATGATATGATAGGATAGTCAAAAGGATGAAGGGAACAGTTTGACATATGGACAACAAGAAGAACAATCAGCGGGATTTTGGATCCGGCAAGATGTGGCGGGTCATCACTGCCCAGGCGGTCCCGCTGACGATCGCGCAATTGATTCAGCTATTATATAATGTGGTGGACCGGATTTATCTGGGCCATCTGCCGGGGGTGGGCGCTCTGGCGCTGACCGGCGTGGGGCTGGTGTTCCCGTTTACAACGCTGGTGCTGGCTTTTGCCAGTCTGTTTTCCACCGGTGGGTCCCCCTTATTCTCCATGGCCCGGGGTGCGAAGGATGAGGAGCGGGCGAAAGAGATATTGGGCGAGATATTTACGCTGATTCTTATCACCTCCGTCCTGCTCATGGCCTTCTGCTATATCTTTTGTACGCCGGTATTGTATCTGGTCGGTGCCAGCGACGAGACGATCATCTATGCGGAAGGGTATCTTCGGATTTATCTGTTCGGGATTTTGTTCTCCATGATCACCACTGGCATGAACAGTTTCATCAGCGCGCTGGGTTATCCGACGACGGCCATGTGGACGACGGTCATCGGGGCGGTGCTCAATCTGATCCTGGACCCGATCTTTATTTTTGCTTTCGGTATGGGCGTTCAGGGCGCGGCGCTGGCCACGGTGATCAGCCAGTGTGTATCGGCGATCTGGGTGCTTCATTTTCTGATCAGTGGCAGAGGCGGCATTCCGCTTAAGTTTTCCAGTATGCGGCTACGAGCGAAAACGGTGGCGCGGATCCTGGGACTGGGTGTCAGCGGATTTATGCAGCAGGCCACCAATTTTGTCGTGCAGATCGTCTGCAATGTCACGCTGCAGATGTGGGGCGGTGACCTGTATGTGGGCATCATGACCATTATAAACAGTGTCCGGGAAATCGTATCGCTCCCGGTACAGGGGATCACCAGCGGTGCCCAGCCGGTGTTGGGCTATAATTACGGTGCAAAGAAAAATGAACGGGTGAAGGAAGGCATTCGGTTTATTGCCATTTCCGGGATCGCCTACACGGCGGTGTTGTGGCTGATCATTGAGCTTCTTCCCGCGCCTTTTATTCAGATTTTTTCCAGCGACGCCTCGCTTCTGGAGCCGGGCATCCGGGCGATGCGGCTGTATTTCTTCGGATTTGTATTTATGAGTCTGCAGTTTGTGGGACAGTATACATTCGTGGCACTGGGGAAATCCAGAAGAGCGGTGTTTTTCTCCATCCTTCGAAAGATTGTGATCGTGGTACCGTTAACCCTCCTTTTGCCTATGCTTGGGGGCCTGGGCACGGATGGCGTATTTATCGCAGAACCCGTCTCGAACCTGCTTGGCGGGCTGGCCTGTTTTATGACCATGTATCTGACGCTGTACCGAAAATTATAATCGAGTATAGGAGAGGGCATATGAAAGAGATCTTAGATTGGCTTTTTTCAATGCAGGATCTGAAATACCGTGACTTTCAGGCGAAGCTTATCCCAAGTGTACCGAGCGCCCGGGTCATCGGCGTGCGCACGCCGTATCTTCGCAGGGAGGCAAAAAGACGGACAAAAAGCAAGGAAGCGGCCGTTTTCTTAAAGGAGCTTCCACATACATATTTTGAAGAGAATCAGCTGCATGCGTTCCTCCTCTGTGAGGAAAAGGACTTTTCCGCCTGTCTTGCCAGGACGGAGGCATTTCTGCCTTATATCGATAACTGGGCCACCTGTGACCAGTTTTCTCCGCCGGCGTTTAAACAACATAAGAAGGAACTTTTGCCGGCGATCGATGGCTGGATAGGATCGGATCAGACCTATACGATCCGTTTTGGGATCAAGCAGCTGATGGATTATTTCCTGGAGGAGGACTTTAAAGAAACTTACCTGGATGAGGTGGCGCAGATCCGCTCAGAGGCTTACTATGTTCAGACAATGATCGCCTGGTATTTCGCCACGGCGCTGGCAAAGCAGTATGAGGCGGCCTTACCATATCTGGTAGAACAAAGACTTCCAAGGGAGGTGCACAACCGGATCATCCAGAAGGCGGTGGAGAGCCGGCGGATTCCGAAGGAACGGAAAACTTACTTAAAATCTTTGAGACGATAACAGAATTTTATGAAACCGGGGACGAAAGAAGAAAATCCCCGGTTTATTTTTGCTTTTAAAAACGGCTAAGGCACAACAAAATAATTCCTGTGCCGGAATCAACCGCAGCACTTTTTATAAGTATTACGGAAGCCAGTATGATGTACTTACGGAGATGGGAGATACTTTTTTAAGTGACCTGTCCCGGCAGCTTCCGGAGCAGGAAGCCGGACGGATCCTTAAACTCGTAAGAAGAGTATGCAACAGGGAAGCCGCCTGATTGAATTATATGATGGATAGGATTGCGATTTTTTCTGTTTTTTATTATGATAATATTTGAATAGTTTGGAATGGATGATCGCAAAACAAATTTCAGGAGGCGTTTGCGAGATGAATTTATTATTTGCTTCAGATTCTTTTAAAGGAACACTGACCAGTGCACAGACCTGTGATCTTCTGACAAAAGCAGCAAAGGAGGTCTTCGGGGACTGTACCTGCAGCGGTGTTCCGGTGGCCGACGGCGGGGAAGGGACGACCGATGCAGTGATTCAGGCCGCAGGCGGAGAAAAAGTGGATGTGGATGTGCATGGCCCGCTTATGGAGCCGGTAAAAGCCTATTATGGGAAGCTGGATGAAAAGCGCGCTGTGATGGAGATGGCGGTGGCGTCGGGACTACCGATGGTGCCGGAGGACAAACGGGATCCCAGGAATACGACGACCTATGGGACCGGGGAGTTGATCCGTGAAATGTTGAACCAGGGATTTACCGATATTTCCGTTGCCCTGGGCGGTTCGGCCACGAATGACGGCGGCATGGGTGCGATGCGCGCGCTGGGTGTGAAATTTCTGGATGCGGACGGGAAGGAGCTTATGGGCTGCGGTGATGATCTCGGGAAGGTGGCTCATATCGATGCATCCGGTCTGGATCCCCGCGTAAAGGATACAAAGTTTACCATCATGTGCGATGTCACCAATCCCTTATGCGGACCGGACGGAGCGACCTATACCTTCGGGAAGCAGAAAGGCGGCACCCCGGAAATCCTGGATGAACTGGAAGCGGGGATGGAGCATTACCGAGATGTGATAAAGGAAGAATTCGGTACCAACGCGGATACCATTCCGGGCTCCGGCGCGGCCGGAGGCTTAGGTGCAGCATTTAGCGTATTCCTTCACGGGGAGATGAAAAGCGGCATTGAGACAGTGCTGGATCTGATTGATTTTGATGAGCGGCTCGAGGGGGTTGATCTTGTGGTTACCGGGGAAGGCCAGACGGACTGGCAGTCCTGCTTCGGCAAGGTCATGCAGGGCGTTGGATGCCGCTGTAAGGCGAAAGGAGTCCCGGCGGTAGCATTAGTGGGTTCTCTGGGCAAAGGAGCGGAAGATATTTATGCATATGGGATTGCTTCGCTGATGACGACCGTTGATGCGGTGATGCCTTTAGAAGAAGTACTGGATCGTGCGGAAGAATTATATTCCAGGGGTGCAGTCCGTATGTTCCGCTTCATCAAGACCGGGATGGGGCTATAGATTTATCTTCCGGATTCAAAGTGGAGAGGGAGATCAGTACCTGGCTGGGCAGATAGAAGAGCCACATGCCGATGCTGACGAAAGCGTACAGGCCTTCCGGCAGTGCGCCTGCCATGTTAAAGGCACCCACACAGAGATCACACAGGACGAACAGGGAAAGCCCCAGGGAAAAAATCCGCCATTTTTTGTCTTTTAATGTCCAGCTTAAGAGCATGTTGAGGAACAGCAGGGTGAAGTAGATAAGTGTGATCAGATTGAGTGCACTTGCCATGCCCGCAAGGAATAGAAATAGAATCACGGCCAGCGCACACAGTACGCGGGCCGCAAGCCAGGTCTTTTTCGAGGCCAGATACAGACGGGCCAGGTAAAGACTCTGGACAACGATAAAGAAAGAGACGCCCACCAGATAATCCTGGTTTATTACCAGCAGGAAAAAGTCTGCGATTGCCGTAAACAGCAGTGCGAAAGGAACGATCTCATCGCCGCCGTAAAAGGCGCAAAGGGAAGAAAAAAGCAGACAGAGTAAAATGCCGGCATACTTAAAACCAATCGTGGATCCGTTGGATCCGGTCAGGTCCATGGTCATATATACCAGGTATAAAATCACTTCTATGATCAGAAATATTGTGATCGTGCGGCGTCTCATCATCGAATTCTCCCAGACAGAAATTGGCATTTCTTTTGATTGTGATAGTACTCATCAAAAGAGAACTTGTCAAGCGGTATGGGAGAATATTTTTCCTAAGAATCGTGATGGCCCAGAATGGAGTAGGCGACCCACTCGGCCACATTGGTGGTGTGATCTCCGATCCGTTCCAGATAGTTGGCGGTCATCAGCATGTTCAGGCAGTACTCTGCCTGGGTATTGTCCCTGGTGAGCAGGGATATGAGATCTTCTTTGATGCGCACGAACCAGGTATCCGCCTGCCCGTCCCAGGCTTTGACGTCCCGGGCCAGAACCAGGTCGTTTTTGATAAAAGCGTTGATGCTTTCACTGACCATTTTTACAACATCATCGGCCATCTCCCTTAAGTCATCCGCCTCGGGACCGTTCTGCATGGTCACATAATTGGAGAGTTCGGCGATATCGGCTGCCATATCTCCGACCCGTTTCAGATCGGTGATCATTTTTAAGGCGGAAGAGATGTGCCGCATGTCGGACGCTACCGGCTGTTGCTGCAGCAGCAGCCTGAGGCAGAGGGATTCGATATCCTGTTCTTTTTTATCTATGATATCATCGGTATCCTGCGTCTGCTGGGCCGCCTCTCTATCCTGTGTGGTCACTGCCTGTACGGCCAGTTCTACTGCCTGCGCACACAGGTTGGCCATCTCCGTCAGATCATTATGCAGTGTTTCTAATTGTTCCTGATAGACTATTCTAGCTGCCATTTTAACCAAACCTCCCTGAAATATATTCTTCTGTCTGCTTGTTTTTCGGCATTGTGAAAATCTGTTCCGTCTCTCCGAATTCAATGAGTTTCCCCAACAGGAAGAAGGCCGTGGTGTCAGAAATCCGGACCGCCTGCTGCATGTTGTGGGTCACCATGATCACGGTGTAACGGTCTTTAAGTTCTCCGATCAGATCTTCAATTTTTGAGGTGGAGATAGGATCTAATGCACTGGTGGACTCATCTAACAGTAAAATATCCGGTTCCACCGCCAGGGCTCTGGCGATGCAGAGCCGTTGCTGCTGGCCGCCGGAAAGGCCGAGAGCACTGGTTTTTAAACGGTCCTTGATCTCATCCCATATGGCGGCGTCCTTTAAAGACCGTTCGACGATCTCATCCAGTTTCGCCTTGTTTTTGACCCCGTGGATTCTGGGACCGTAGGCCACATTATCATAAATGCTCATGGGGAACGGGTTGGGGCTCTGGAAGACCATACCCACCTGTTTCCGAAGCCAGGTCACATCCACATTGGGATCGTAAATATTCTGTCCTTCATAATTGACGGCACCTTCGATATGGCAGCCTTCCACCAGATCGTTCATTCGGTTTAGTGTCTTCATAAAGGTGGATTTGCCACATCCGGAGGGGCCGATGAGTGCAGTCACCTGATGCTCCGGGATCTCGATATCCACAGAGAACAGGGCCTGCTTTTCTCCGTACCATAAATTCAAATCTTTTGTCTCTATAATACCGGACATAGATTATGCTTCCTTTCTTTTTAGTAGTCTTGCGGACAATTTTGCCGCCAGGTTCAGTAACAGCGTCAGCGCCATTAAGATCACGGCGATGGCAAAAGCGACATCAAAATTGCCCTGTTCGCCTGCATACAGATACAGGGCCACGGTGAGGGTCGCGGACGAGGAATTCAGCGACGATATATAACTGTTTAATTCCAGGCCGATGCCGGCCGTAAACAGCAGGGCTGCCGATTCTCCGGTGATCCGGCCGATGGCTAAAATACAGCCGGTGACGATGCCGTCGATGGAGTTGGGCAGCACCACAGTCCTTACCATGTGCCATTTCCCACTGCCCAGGGCCAGTGCGCCTTCCCGATAAGATTGCGGGACGGTCTTTAAGCTTTCCCGGGTGTTGCTGATGATCGTCGGAAGTACCATGACGACTAACGTCAGTGAACCGGCCAGGATTCCTTCCCTGAGGCCCAGCATCTGGACAAAGAACAGCATACCCACCATACCG
>Ga0192243_10125_pt1 | contig 30788 bp, 31 predicted proteins | sample Koala_Koa27_K3_FD_131233 | JGI IMG/M metagenome (GOLD analysis project Ga0192243, IMG submission 131233) | Enriched cells from koala feces incubated with labeled cellulose particles, San Francisco Zoo, California, United States - Koala_Koa2-7_K3 ... | reverse complement strand
GAAAGCAATCGCGGAGATTCAGAGCAAGCTGCCCACTTCCATTCCGGCAAATCAGAAAAGATGGTATGCCGTCAAACTGCTGGAGAATGACAGCAAGGTCATGGAGAGCATCACCCTTTCCGAGGATGCGTTCAAGACGGTGAATGATGCGCGCGAAGCGATCGAGAAAAGTCGGGATGATGATATGGAGAGTATCATCACAGACGGACGGTATAACTGGATTCAGAAAGCGGGCTCCACGACGGTCAGGAAAGCGGGCGCAAAGCTGACGACTTCCGATAAGATTGACCGGATCGTGACCAATCGGATTTTAGGAATTCCGATTTTTATCGCGATCATGTTTGTGGTATATTATATTTCCGTTACTACGGTAGGTACGCTTGTGACAGACTGGACGAATGACACCCTGGTCGTCGCCATTCAGGACTGGGCGACCAACGGCCTCGTCGCGATCGGGGCCAGTGAGCTGGTCATCAGTCTTCTGGTCGACGGTATCATCGGCGGGCTGGGCGCCGTGCTCGGATTCCTTCCGCAGATGGCGATCCTGTTCCTGTTCCTGTCCATCCTGGAAGATTGTGGATATATGGTCCGGATCGCATTCGTGATGGATCGGGTATTCCGTCACTTTGGACTGTCCGGCAAGAGTTTTATCCCACTCCTAATTTCTTCCGGATGCGGCGTGCCTGGAATTATGGCATCCAAGACGATTGAGCAGGACAATGACCGGCGGCTGACGATTATGACGGCCACGTTTATTCCCTGCGGAGCCAAGCTTCCTGTAATCGCTATGATGGGTGGTGTGATGACCAGCTATGTGATTACAGGCAGTTATGAGGCAGGCGGCTGGATTGCTCCGCTGATTTACTTTATCGGCATCCTGGCGGTTCTGGTTTCCGCGATCATCTTGAAAAAGACGAAACCCTTCTCGGGAAAACCGGCACCGTTCGTTATGGAACTGCCGCAGTATCATATACCGCAGGTAAGAACCGTACTCATGCATGTTTGGGAGCGACTGTGGAGCTTTATTAAGAAGGCCGGCACGATTTTGTTCGTGGCATGTGTGGTCATGTGGTTCTTAAGTACCTTTGGTTTTGTGGCCGGAAGCTTCGGAATGGTGGAAGAGAGTTCGGACAGTCTGATGGCAGCGATTGGTGGATTTATTGCCCCGATCTTCGCTCCGTTGGGATTTGGCAACTGGCAGGCGGTGGCCGCATCCCTGTCCGGATTTACCGCGAAGGAGGCCATCGTATCTACGATGGGCATCCTGGCGAATGTATCTGAGGAAGCGGCCGAAGATGAAGCAACCGTAGCAGCAGCTGTGGCCGGATGGTTCCCAAGCGCGGTAGCGGCGTTCTCCTTCCTTGTGTTTAATATGCTGGATTCACCGTGCCTGGCAGCCATATCTACCATGGCCAACGAGATGCAGTCCCGCAAATGGTTCTGGTTTGCACTTGTTTTCCAGAATGTATTTGCCTATGCGGTATGCCTCTGCATCTACCAGATTGGATCTCTGATCATGGGAGGCGCTTTCGGCGTCTGGTCATTCATCGGGATTCTTGTGGCGGCGTTTATGCTGTTCATGTTGTTCAGACCAGATCCATATAAGGATCAGCGAACGTACTCCAGGCGATCGGTTCAGAACGCATAAATTGACAGACAAAGAGTGTGTTGCGAGGAAATCCGGGCGCAGAATCTGCGCCTGGTTTTCCGCTATAAAAATATAAGTAAGAAAAAAGGATTAAGACATGGCGGATATTGTGATCATTGCTCTTGTAATTGCATATTGCATCTTTCTGTATGTACGGCATCACAGAAAGAAAAAGAACGGGGAAACTGGCTGCAGCGGCTGCTGTGCCAACTGCGGCGGATGTGCGTCCATGGGAGACTGCAACCGTATGCCGGATCCAAAATCGTAGGAGTTTGTAAAAATGGGAAATTCAACAGGCTCCATGTTCTATATGTTCCTGCTGGTCATCATCATTTACATTGTAGGGATGTCCATATACCAGCTGGTGCAGTGGATTAAGAAAAAGAGAAGGAATCAGCAGGAAAAGGATGCTGATTTTAAGGAAGAGAAAAAACCGGAGGATCATTCATGATTAATGTAATCATTATCGCTGTGGTCGTGGTCGTTCTCATCCTCGCCGTCCGTAGTTCCATCGGGCATTTTAAAGGCGAAGGTGATTGCTGCAGCGGCGGATCGGAGATTTTAAATCAGACAGAAGGGAATAAGACGCTTTCCGGTCCGGTCATCGGGAAAAAGCGCCTCACAATCTCGGGCATGCACTGTGACCATTGTGTACAGAGTGTGACTTCGGCCATCAACCGGATTGACGGAGCCGTTGCGAAAGTGGATCTTGAGGCTGGGACGGCGGAGGTCTCCTACGACCGGAAACTGGACGATGCGGTTTTAAGACAGGCAGTGGAAGGGGAAGGCTTCACCGTCACTTCGATTGCGTCCTGCTAAAAGGATGCAGATTTTTTGGCATGTGATACATAGAAATGGAGGAATTCTATGAAATATAATATCAATCCAAGGAACGGGGATAAACTCTCAGCTCTCGGGTTTGGATGCATGCGTTTTTCCGGAGATAGCATTGTTACGTCTTTCTCCGGTTTTTTTGATCAGAAAAAAGTGGAGCAGCTGGTACTCACCGCAATTGAACACGGAATTAACTATTTTGACACGGCTTATGTGTACACCGGCAGTGAGGAAGCGCTTGGGAATATATTTGAAAAGAATCATCTGCGGGACAAGATTTATCTGGCGACCAAGATGCCGCTGATCATCTGCCAGAAAGCGGAAGATCTGGATAAGTATTTTTACAGGCAGCTGGAGCACTTAAAAACGGATCACATTGATTACTACCTGCTTCATATGCTGTCGGATATGAAGACCTGGGATACGCTGTGCAACTGGGGAATCAAGGAGTGGGTGAAAGAGAAAAAGGAATCCGGGGAGATCAGAAATTTCGGCTTTTCTTTCCATGGATCACTCAATGAATTCCTGGCACTTTTAGATGCGTACGACTGGGACTTTGTGCAGATCCAGTATAACTATTCTGATGAAAATTATCAGGCCGGCGTCACCGGTTTAAGGGCAGCGGCGGATAAAGGGATCCCGGTCATGATCATGGAGCCCCTCCTGGGCGGCAAGCTGGCTAAAAATCTGCCCAAGGAAGCGGTGGAACGGTATAAGAAAGAAGATCCGAAGCTGTCGCCGGCATCCTGGGGATTCCGCTGGCTGTACGATCAGCCGGAAGTGACCGTGGTGTTAAGCGGCATGAATGCGATGGATCAGTTGGCAGACAACGTGAGGACGGCAAATCTGGCGGCCAAAAAGAAGCTGACGCCGGAGGAGCAGGCAGCCATCCAGGATGTGCGGGATATCTTCAATGCCTCCTACAAAGTGCACTGTACCGGATGTCATTACTGCACGCCCTGTCCGGCAGGTGTGGATATTCCAACCTGTTTTGCGGCCTATAATACCCGCTATTCCATCAGCCGAAGCCAGGGGTTGATCCAGTATTACATGGGGACGCTGTTGAGTGATAAGCCAAGTTATGCCGGCCTGTGTAAGAAATGCGGCCGGTGTGAGAAGCACTGCCCACAGCATCTGCCTATCCGGAAAGACCTGGCGGCGGTCTCGAAGCAGTTTGAAGGGCCCTTATTTCAGGCCACCAAGACGGTCATGCCGCTGTTTATGAGAAAGAAGCCGACCGCGGAAGATAAAAAATCCAAGTGAGGAAGAGGAAAAAAGACTTGCTTTTTAAATGACTGCATGGTATACTATGCTAGCATGTAAGAAATAGGTCTTTTTTTTATGCCCAAAATTGATGCATAGTAGGAACATGAAGTGAGGTAGATGTTATGCGTACGAAAATCACATTGGAATGTACAGAGTGCAAGCACCGTAACTACAACCTGACCAAGGACAAGAAGGCGCATCCTGATCGTATGGAAACGATGAAGTACTGCAGATTCTGCAGGAAACACACTTTACACAGAGAGACGAAGTAGTCCGAAGAAGGAGCGTAGATTATGAGTGAAAATAAAGCTCAGAAGACAAGCTGGTTTAAAGGCCTCAGCGCAGAATTTAAGAAGATTATCTGGCCCGACAGGAAGCGGGTTGCCAGAGAGACGACTTCGGTGGTCGCTGTGTCGGTTGCATTAGGAGTGATCATTGCGGTGATTGATTTTGTTGTTCAGAATGGAGTAGATATTCTGGTCAACCTTGGCTGATAACTTAACGCGCAGGAAGGTGAGAGTATGTCTGAGGCAGAATCTGAGGCAAAATGGTATGTTGTTCATACATATTCCGGGTATGAGAACAAAGTAAAAGCAAACATTGAAAAGACGATCGAGAACCGGCATCTGGAAGACCAGATTCTGGAAGTCAGAGTGCCCATGCAGGAAGTGATCGAGGTAAAGAACGGCGTTCAGAAAGCTGCTCAGAAAAAGATGTTCCCCGGATATGTACTTTTAAACATGGTCATGAATGATGACACCTGGTATGTGGTCCGCAACACCAGAGGTGTGACGGGGTTCGTGGGACCGGGATCCAAACCGGTGCCGCTGACGGAGGAAGAGATGATGCCGCTGGGCGTCGATCAGCCGAATTTCGTCGTGGATTTCAAGGAAGGAGATTCCGTGCAGGTAATTTCCGGTGCATGGGCAGAGACGGTCGGTGTCGTCCGTGCCGTGAACATGCAGAGAAAGAGTGTCACGATCAATGTGGAGCTCTTTGGACGTGAGACGCCTGTAGAGATCAGTTTTGTAGATGTTAAAAAATTGTAACAGTTGAGAAATCGTGGGAGGGGCATTGTCCCGAAAGCACCACAAGGAGGTAAGCATTATGGCAAAAAAAGTAGAAGGTTACATTAAGTTGCAGATTCCTGCCGGTAAAGCGACGCCGGCACCCCCGGTTGGACCGGCACTCGGCCAGCATGGGGTAAATATCGTTGAATTCACAAAGCAGTTTAACGCCAGGACAGCGGATCAGGGAGATGTGCTGATCCCGGTCGTGATCACTGTATACGCAGACAGAAGCTTCAGCTTCATTACAAAGACACCGCCGGCATCCGTGCTGATCAAGAGAGCCTGCAAGATCAAATCCGGTTCCGGTGTGCCGAATAAACAGAAAGTAGCTACCATTACCCGCGCACAGCTGGAAGAGATTGCGCAGACGAAGATGCCGGATCTCAATGCAGCCACGATGGATACGGCCGTCAGTATGATCGCCGGTACATGCCGCAGCATGGGAGTAGAAGTAGCAGATTAGTGGGAGGGTTTTCCCGAACGTACCACAAGGAGGTTTAGGCAAATGAAAAAAGGTAAGAAATATCAGGACGCTGCAAAGTCTGTAGATAAGACCGCGCTCTATGAAGTAGACGACGCGATTGATCTTGTGAAGAAAACGGCACCTGCGAAGTTTGATGAGACCGTGGAGGCCCATATCCGTACGAACTGTGATGGACGGCATGCGGATCAGCAGATTCGGGGCGCGGTAGTGCTTCCCAACGGAACCGGTAAAAAAGTCCGCATTCTCGTATTCGCCAAGAGCGAGAAGATCACGGAGGCTGAAGAGGCCGGTGCGGATTATGTAGGCGGCGAGGAACTGATTCCGAAGATTCAGAATGAGAACTGGTTCGACTATGATGTTGTGGTAGCCACGCCGGATATGATGAGTGTGGTTGGACGTCTCGGCCGTGTGCTTGGTCCCAAGGGCCTGATGCCGAACCCGAAGGCCGGTGCCGTGACCAACGACCTGGCCAAGGCGATCGAAGAGATTAAAGCCGGTAAAGTCGAGTACAGACTGGATAAATCCAATATTATCCATGTACCGATCGGAAAGGTTTCCTTTACGGAAGAACAGCTGGCTGAGAACTTCCAGACTTTAATGGAAGCAATCTTAAAAGCAAGGCCGGCGGCTTTAAAGGGTCCGTTCTTAAAGAGTGTGACGCTTGCATCCACCATGGGGCCTGGCGTCAAGATCAATCCGGCGAGATTAACCTTACAACAGTAATGTTTGACAGCTCATGTCGGACATGCTATAATACAGATCGACTGCCAGAGACGGCAGGTGCGAAAGCGTAAGTAGAGATACGCCTGCCCAGGAGAGTTGGATTCATGAATTAGAATTTTTCAAACACCCCATCGTCTCAGGCGAAGGGGTGTTTTTTCATCGTTCTTTGTGCAGTCGCACAAAATTTAAAAGGAGGTGTACCATTCGTGGCAAAAGTTGATTTGAAACAACCTGTCGTGCAGGACATTGCCGACAACGTCAAGGATGCCGAGAGTGTAATCCTGGTGGACTACCGTGGATTAACCGTGGCCGAAGATACGGAACTTCGGAAACAGTTAAGGGATGAAGGGATTGTTTACAAGGTTTACAAGAACTCCATGATGAAGAGAGCTTTTGAAGGGACTGAGTTTTCCGGACTGGATGAATATCTGGAAGGCCCCAGCGCGATCGCCATCTCAAAAGATGATGCAACCGCACCCGCCCGTATCCTGAGCAAGTTCTCGAAGACGGCGAAGGCCCTTGAATTAAAAGCTGGTGTAGTAGAAGGAAATGTCTATGACGCAGCCGGTGTGGAAAAGCTTGCCAAGATTCCGTCCAGAGAGGAACTGCTTGGTCAGTTGCTGGGAAGTCTGCAGGCACCTGTGGCCAATCTGGCCCGTGTGCTGAATCAGATCGCAGAGGCTGGCGGTCCGGAGGCTTGCTGCCCGCCGGAAGAAGAGGCAAAGGAGGCACCGGAAGAGTCAGCAGACGCACCTGAAGCTGAGGCAGCGCCGGAAGAGACGGCAGAGGCTCCGGAAGAAGAGCCCAAGGCAGAAGAGTAAAAAAGTAAATCGGAATCAATGAGAAAATAATTAAAAAACGGAGGATATAGAAATGGCAAAATTGACAACAGAAGAATTTATTGATGCGATCAAGGAATTATCTGTATTAGAGCTGAATGATCTGGTAAAAGCCTGTGAAGAAGAGTTTGGTGTTTCCGCAGCAGCCGGTGTTGTTGTTGCAGCCGGCGGCGAGGATGCAGCGCCTGAGGAAGAGAAGACAGAGTTTGATGTAGAACTGACTGAGTTTGGTGAGAGCAAGGTCAAAGTCATCAAGGTTGTCCGTGAGATCACCGGCCTCGGATTGAAAGAGGCAAAGGCAGTGGTCGATGAGGCACCGAGCCTTGTAAAGGAAGGCGTTTCCAAGGAAGAGGCCGAGGATATCAAGTCCAGGCTGGAAGCTGAGGGTGCAACAGTTACCATTAAATAAGTAGAAAATCTTCGAAGACCGTTCCAACAGAACGGTCTTCTTTTTGCGTTAAAAAATGTTTGAAATCTATAAAAAAAACTTGTTCTTTCTTGTTGACAAGTTTTCAAACTATGTGCTATAGTTAAAAGTGCGCCTTTATGGAAAGTTGTACTTTTCGGCGTGATATATAGCTGTTAACATGACAAATTAATAAGGAGTGAACGCCACATGGAGAAAAACAGATTTCGTCCCATCCAAAGCGGTAAAAATTCTCGCATGACTTATTCCAGACAAAAAGAAGTTCTTCAGATGCCGAATCTGATCGAAGTCCAAAAGGACTCTTATCAGTGGTTTCTGGATGACGGGCTTAAGGAAGTTTTTGATGATATCTCACCAATTACGGATTACAGCGGCCATTTGAGTCTGGAATTTGTTGACTTTACCCTTTGTGAAGATGACATCAAGTATACGATCGAAGAATGCAAAGAACGGGACGCTACATACGCGGCACCACTGAAAGTAACCGTTCGGCTTCACAACAAAGAGACTGATGAGATCAATGAGCATGAGATCTTTATGGGAGATCTGCCGCTCATGACGGATACCGGTACCTTTGTGATCAATGGAGCTGAGCGTGTGATTGTCAGTCAGCTGGTCCGTTCTCCGGGTATCTACTATGCGATCACACATGATAAATTAGGAAAAAAGCTGTACTCCTGCACCGTCATTCCCAATCGGGGTGCCTGGCTGGAGTATGAGACCGATTCTAATGACGTCTTCTCCGTCCGGGTAGACCGGACACGGAAAGTGCCGATTACGGTGCTGATCCGTGCGCTGGGTGTCGGAACGAACGAGGAGATCCTGGATGTGTTCGGCGAAGAGCCGAAGATTCTGGCAAGCTTTGAGAAGGATCCTGCTGCGAATTATCAGGAAGGCCTTCTGGAATTGTATAAGAAGATCCGTCCGGGTGAACCGCTGGCTGTGGACAGTGCCGAGAGTCTGATCACGAGTATGTTCTTTGATCCTCGTCGGTATGACCTGGCCAAAGTAGGCCGGTATAAATTTAATAAGAAACTGATGTTCAGGAACCGTATTAACGGGGAAGTCCTGGCAGAGGATGTCGTGAGCCCTCTGACCGGAGAAGTGATCGCCGAAGCCGGTACGACCGTAACGAGAGAACTGGCGGACGAGATCCAGAATGCGGCCGTGCCCTCTGTCCTCATCGACAAGCCGGAATATGACCGTAAAGTCAAGGTTCTCTCCAGTATGATGGTAGACTTACAGTCCATTGTGGATATTGACCCGAAGGAAGTCGGTGTGACAGAACTGGTCTACTATCCGGTACTGGAAGGACTGATCGAGGAGACGGCGGGAGATATCGCAGAACTGAAAGATGCCATCCGCAAGAACATCCACGATCTGATTCCGAAGCATATTACGAAGGAAGATATTCTTGCTTCTATTAATTATAATATTCATCTTGAGTATGGACTGGGCAATGATGATGATATCGATCATCTGGGGAACCGGCGGATCCGCTGCGTTGGAGAGCTGCTGCAGAACCAGTACCGGATCGGCCTTTCCAGAATGGAGCGGGTCGTCCGGGAGCGGATGACGACCCAGGATCTGGAAGGGATTTCTCCGCAGTCCTTAATCAACATCAAGCCGGTGACAGCGGCCGTGAAAGAATTTTTCGGTTCTTCCCAGCTGTCCCAGTTTATGGATCAGAATAACCCGTTAGGTGAGCTGACGCACAAGAGACGTCTTTCCGCACTGGGCCCCGGAGGTCTTAGCAGAGACCGGGCCGGTTTTGAAGTGCGGGATGTGCACTACTCTCATTATGGCCGGATGTGCCCCATTGAGACACCTGAAGGCCCGAACATCGGACTGATCAACTCCCTGGCCTGCTATGCCAGGATCAATCAGTACGGTTTTATTGAAGCGCCCTATCGGAAGATCAGCCACGAAGATCCCGACAATCCGCGTGTCACAGATGAAGTCGTCTATATGACGGCGGATGAGGAAGATAATTACCACGTGGCACAGGCGAATACACCGTTGGATGAGAACGGATACTTTATCAATAAGAATGTATCCGGTCGTTATCGGGAAGAGACGCAGGAATACGAGCGGGATGTATTTGATTACATGGATGTCTCCCCGAAGATGGTCTTCTCCGTAGCAACGGCGTTAATTCCATTCCTGGAGAACGATGATGCCAACCGTGCACTGATGGGTTCCAACATGCAGCGGCAGGCAGTGCCGTTGATGATCACGGAAGCGCCTGTGGTGGGCACCGGCATGGAAGAAAAAGCTGCCGTGGATTCCGGTGTCTGTGTGGTAGCAGATGAAGACGGCGTCGTGGAGCGTTCGACTTCCGAAGAGATTCAGATTCGGGAGAACGACGGTGAGTTAAAGAAATATAAACTGACGAAATTCTTACGGAGTAACCAGAGCAACTGCTACAACCAGCGGCCCATTGTATATAAGGGCGATGAGGTGAAGGCAGGCGATGTCATCGCAGACGGACCGTCTACGGCCGGCGGAGAGATGGCACTGGGCAAGAATCCGCTGATCGGATTCATGTCCTGGGAAGGTTATAATTACGAGGATGCTGTACTGATCAGTGAGCGTCTGGTGCGCGATGATGTATACACCTCCATTCATATTGAAGAGTACGAGGCGGAAGCCCGTGATACGAAACTCGGTCCGGAAGAGATCACGCGGGACATTCCGGGGGTAGGCGATGATGCCTTAAAGAACCTGGATGAACGCGGCATTATCCGGATTGGTGCGGAAGTCCGTGCAGGGGATATCCTGGTCGGGAAGGTCACTCCGAAAGGAGAGACAGAGCTGACTGCAGAAGAGCGGCTGTTAAGAGCCATCTTCGGTGAGAAGGCCAGAGAGGTCCGGGATACATCCTTAAAGGTTCCGCATGGTGAGTATGGCATCGTTGTGGATGCCAAGGTATTCACAAGAGAGAACGGGGATGAGATGTCGCCGGGCGTCAATCAGTCCGTGCGGATCTATATCGCGCAGAAGCGGAAGATCTCCGTCGGCGATAAGATGGCAGGCCGGCACGGCAACAAGGGTGTCGTCTCCCGGGTACTTCCGGTGGAAGATATGCCGTTCTTGCCGAACGGACGTCCGTTGGATATTGTGCTGAATCCCTTAGGTGTGCCTTCCCGTATGAACATCGGGCAGGTGCTGGAGGCCCATTTGTCCCTGGCGGCAGAGGCGCTTGGATTTGACGTTTCTACGCCGGTCTTCGATGGAGCCAATGAAAATGATATTATGGACACGCTGGATCTGGCCAACGATTATGTCAATACCAGTTGGGAAGAGTTTGAGACGAAGTATAAAGATCAGCTGCTTCCGGAAGTGATGCAGTACCTGTCGGATCACAGGGACCATCGGGAAGTGTGGAAAGGTGTACCGATTTCCAGAGACGGGAAGGTGCAGCTTAGAGACGGCAGAACCGGAGAGTTCTTTGACGCTCCGGTGACGGTCGGACATATGCACTACCTGAAGCTGCATCATCTGGTCGACGATAAGATCCATGCCAGATCGACCGGGCCTTACTCCCTGGTTACGCAGCAGCCGTTGGGCGGCAAAGCCCAGTTCGGCGGCCAGCGTTTCGGAGAGATGGAAGTCTGGGCGCTGGAGGCTTATGGTGCATCCTATACACTGCAGGAGATCCTGACCGTGAAATCCGATGATGTGGTTGGCCGTGTGAAGACCTACGAAGCCATCATCAAAGGGGAGAACGTTCCGGAGCCGGGGATCCCGGAGTCCTTCAAGGTGCTCTTAAAAGAGCTGCAGTCGCTGGGACTGGATGTGCGTGTGCTGGATAAGAATGATGAAGAAGTAGAGATTAAAGAGACGGCGGATATGGGCGAGACCGATTTCCGTACAGTAATGGATGATGACCGCAAGTATAACCGGCAAGATGAAAATCTGAGTGCCCACGGGTACACAGAGCAGGAATTTGAAGGGGATGAACTTGTGGCTGTCGAAGAGGAGTCTGAGGACGGGGATGATTTCGACGACGAGTTCAGTGAGTCGGAGGTTTCAGTTTACGAAGACGATGGCACAGATGATATGGACGATTATGGAGATTCCAACGAGGAATAGAAGGGAGCACCGAGTATGCCGGATAACAGTGTAGATCAATCTTATCAGCAAGTTACTTTTGATAAAATCAAAATCGGATTGGCATCACCAGAAAAAATTCTGGAATGGTCCAGAGGAGAAGTCACAAAACCGGAGACGATCAATTACCGGACATTAAAACCGGAAAAAGACGGTCTGTTCTGTGAAAAGATCTTTGGACCGAGTAAGGACTGGGAATGCCACTGTGGGAAATACAAGAAGATCCGTTATAAAGGAGTCGTGTGTGACCGCTGCGGTGTGGAGGTAACCAAGTCCAGTGTGCGTCGGGAACGTATGGGGCATATCGCCCTGGCGGCACCGGTGTCTCACATCTGGTACTTCAAGGGGATTCCGAGCCGTATGGGACTGATCCTGGATCTGTCTCCGCGGACGCTGGAGAAAGTGTTGTATTTCGCCTCCTATATTGTATTGGATCCAGGTGACACGGATCTTCAGATGAAGCAGGTCCTTTCCGAACAGGAATATCAGGACGCAAAAGATGCCTGGGGAGATACATTCCGTGTAGGGATGGGCGCAGAGGCCATCAAGGAACTCCTGGAAGCCATTGATTTAGATGAAGAATATGAGGCCCTTGACACGGAGCTGGAGAATGCGACCGGTCAGAAACGGGCCAGAATTGTAAAGCGTCTGGAAGTCGTGGAAGCATTCCGCGAATCCGGGAATCGTCCGGAGTGGATGATTCTGACGAATATCCCGGTGATTCCGCCGGATCTTCGTCCCATGGTACAGCTGGATGGCGGCCGTTTTGCTACCTCCGACCTGAACGATCTGTACCGTCGGATCATCAACCGGAATAACCGGCTGAAGCGTCTGCTTGAGCTGGGCGCACCGGATATCATTGTCCGGAATGAGAAGCGGATGCTGCAGGAGGCAGTGGACGCGCTCATTGATAACGGCCGTCGTGGACGTCCGGTCACCGGGCCGGGCAACCGGGCATTAAAGTCCCTGTCGGATATGCTCAAAGGAAAATCCGGCCGGTTCCGTCAGAACCTGTTGGGCAAGCGTGTGGATTATTCCGGACGTTCCGTCATTGTTGTGGGGCCGGAATTAAAGATTTATCAGTGCGGTCTGCCCAAGGAGATGGCCATTGAGCTGTTCAAGCCTTTCGTAATGAAAGAGCTGGTTCAGAACGGGACGGCACATAATATTAAAAATGCGAAAAAGATGGTGGAACGGTTAGAGCCGGAAGTCTGGGATGTGCTGGAAGATGTGATCAAGGAGCATCCGGTGATGTTAAACCGTGCACCGACGCTGCACAGGCTGGGCATTCAGGCTTTCGAGCCGATCCTCGTGGAAGGCAAGGCGATCAAGCTGCATCCGTTAGTCTGTACGGCATATAACGCAGACTTTGATGGCGACCAGATGGCGGTTCATCTTCCGTTGTCTGTGGAGGCACAGGCCGAGTGCCGGTTCCTGCTGCTCTCGCCGAATAACCTGTTAAAACCGTCCGATGGCGGACCGGTGGCTGTTCCTTCTCAGGATATGGTCCTCGGCATTTGCTATCTGACGCAGGAGAGGCCGGGCGTAAAAGGCGAAGGCAAGTTCTTCAAGAGCGTCAATGAGGCGATTCTTGCGCAGGAGAATGATGCACTGGATCTGCATGCCAGGATCAAGGTCCGGGTAACGAAACAGATGCCGGATGGAACGGAGAAATCAGAGATTGTCGAGTCCACACTGGGCCGGTTCCTCTTCAACGAGATCATTCCACAGGATCTGGGCTATGTCGATCGTGAGGTGGAAGGCAATGAGCTGCTGCTTGAGATTGACTTCATGGTCGCAAAGAAACAGTTAAAGGAAATCCTCGAGAAGGTCATCAATACCCATGGCTCCACAGCCACGGCGGAAGTGCTGGATAATGTCAAGGCCATCGGATTTAAGTATTCCACGCTGGCGGCCATGACCGTATCCATTTCGGATATGACGGTACCGGGGCAGAAACAGGAGATGATCCAGAAGGCTCAGGATACCGTGGATCAGATCACAAAGAACTTCAAGCGCGGCCTCATCACAGAGGAAGAGCGTTATAAAGAAGTTGTAGAGACATGGAAGAACACAGATGATGAGCTGACGGATGCATTGCTCAGCAATCTGGATCATTATAATAACATATACATGATGGCTGATTCCGGTGCCCGTGGTTCGGACAAACAGATCAAACAGATCGCCGGTATGCGTGGTCTGATGGCCGATACGAGCGGCCGTACGATCGAGCTGCCGATCAAGTCCAACTTCCGTGAAGGCCTGGATGTACTGGAGTATTTCATGTCCGCGCACGGCGCACGGAAAGGACTTTCCGATACCGCACTTCGGACCGCCGATTCCGGTTACCTGACCAGACGTCTGGTAGATGTCTCTCAGGAGCTGATCATCCGGGAAGTGGACTGCATTGACGAGGATGAGGAGATTCCGGGTATCTATGTCCATGCGTTCATGGATGGCAAGGAAGAGATTGAAAGTCTGCAGGAGCGGATTACCGGCCGTTACCTGTGTGAGGATATTCATGATAAAGACGGCAATGTCCTGGCAGAGAAGAATCATATGGTGACGCCCAGAAGAGCGGAAGTCATCGTGAAGAAGGGCGTGGATGAGAACGGAGAGCCGCTGAAGAAAGTGAAGATCCGGAGCATCTTAACCTGCCGCTGCCACAACGGCATCTGTGCGAAATGCTATGGCGCCAACATGGCGACCGGCGAGCCGGTTCAGGTTGGTGAGGCCGTCGGTATTATTGCGGCACAGTCCATCGGCGAGCCAGGCACACAGCTGACCATGCGGACCTTCCATACCGGTGGTGTGGCCGGGGATGATATCACCCAGGGCCTTCCACGTGTAGAGGAGCTGTTCGAGGCCAGGAAGCCGAAAGGCCTGGCAATCATTACTGAATTTGCCGGTACGGCAACGATCAATGATACAAAGAAGAAACGGGAGATCATTGTGAACAATGAGGAGACCGGAGAGTCGAAGACCTATCTGATCCCGTATGGTTCCCGGATCAAAATTACGGACGGGCAGGAGCTGGAAGCCGGCGCTGAGCTGACAGAAGGCAGTGTCAATCCGCATGATATCCTGAAGATCAGAGGGGTGCAGGCCGCACAGGACTACATGCTTCAGGAAGTCCAGAGAGTCTATCGTCTGCAGGGCGTTGAGATCAATGATAAGCACATCGAAGTGATCGTGCGTCAGATGTTGAAGAAGATTAAGATCGAGGACTCAGGAGATACCGATTTCCTGCCCGGCGCCAATATCGATATTCTGGAGTATGAAGATATCAATAAACAGCTGGAGGCGGAGGGCAAGCAGCCGGCGACCGGTGAGCAGATCATGCTGGGAATCACGAAGGCTTCACTGGCTACGAATTCGTTCCTGTCCGCTGCGTCCTTCCAGGAGACCACCAAGGTGCTGACCGATGCAGCCATCAAGGGCAAGGTCGATCCGCTGGTTGGCTTAAAGGAGAACGTGATCATCGGCAAACACATTCCGGCCGGTACTGGTATGGACAGATATCGGGACATCAAGCTGGAGTCCGAGTATAACCTGGACGATGTGATCACCGTGGAGGAGGATGGCGACGGAAATCCGGCCGAGGAAGCCGGGGAGACAAAGGATGTATCCGCCAGCGAATCCGAACCGGAACTGGTCACACAGTAATTTCACGAGTAAATGGAAGCGCGTGAGCGTTTCATTGGGGCAGCAGTGCCGGAGATTTCCGGCACTGCTTTTTTCATTTGTCCCCGTCCGGAGAAAAAAGAAAAGGGATGCCGGTTAGGGGAGGGATGTGGTATACTACATTGTAGAACGCAAGAGGCGAACGAATGAAGGAGTAAGACCATGAGTTTTGCGCATTTGCATGTCCATACGGAATATAGTCTGTTAGACGGATCGAACAAGATTTCGGAGTGTGTGGCCCGGGTGAAGGAACTGGGCATGGACAGCTGTGCCATCACGGATCACGGTGTAATGTACGGGGTGATCGATTTCTACCGGGCGGCGAAAGCAGCCGGAATCAATCCCATTCTTGGCTGTGAGGTGTATGTGGCGCCGGGGTCCCGTTTTGATAAGGAAGCCGGCGGCTACGGAGAGGATAGGTATTACCATCTGGTCCTGCTGGCAGAGAATGATCTGGGCTATCATAATCTGATGAAGATCGTATCCAGAGGATTTACAGAGGGCTATTATTATAAGCCAAGAGTCGATCTGGAGGTTTTAGAGGAGTTCCATGAAGGGATCATCGCCTTAAGTGCCTGCCTGGCCGGGGAGGTGCCGAAGGACATCCTGCGTGGAATGTATGAGGAGGCGAAGGCAGCAGCGCTTCGGTATCGGGACATTTTCGGACCCGATCATTTTTTCCTGGAACTTCAGGATCACGGCCTTAGTGAGCAGCAGACCGTAGACAGCGCGCTCATTTCGATGAGCGAGGAAACCGGGATCCCGCTGGTGGCGACCAACGACGTGCATTATACCTATGCGGAGGATGCAAAGGCCCACGACGTACTGCTCTGCATTCAGACAGGGAAAAAGCTGGACGACGAGGATCGGATGCGCTACGAAGGCGGACAGTATTACATCAAGTCCGAGGAGGAGATGCGTGCCCTGTTCCCGTATGCCGAAGAAGCGCTGGATAACACACAGAAGATTGCCGACCGGTGCCATGTGGAAATTGAGTTTGGCGTGACGAAGCTGCCCAAATATGATGTGCCGGACGGTCTTTCTTCCTGGGATTATCTAAATCAGCTCTGCTATGCGGGCATGGAAAAGCGGTATCCGAATGCAGATGATTCGATCCGGGGACGTCTGGACTATGAGCTCTCGGTCATCCGTTCCATGGGATATGTCGATTATTTTCTCATCGTCTGGGATTTTGTCAATTATGCGAAAAGCAACGGAATTGCGGTAGGCCCCGGCCGGGGTTCGGCGGCCGGGAGCATTGTGTCCTACTGTCTGGGGATTACCAGCATTGACCCGATTAAATACCAGCTTCTGTTTGAACGATTCCTGAATCCGGAACGGGTTTCCATGCCGGATATTGATGTGGATTTTTGTTATGAGCGCAGGCAGGAAGTCATTGATTATGTAGTCCGTAAGTATGGCTCTGACCGGGTCGTGCAGATCATCACGTTCGGTACGATGGCGGCCCGGGCAGTGATAAGGGACGTGGGCCGGGTGATGGATCTGCCCTATGCGTTTGTGGATTCCATTGCCAAGATGGTGCCCAAGGAACTGAACATCACACTGGAAAAAGCACTTAATAATCCTGATTTTAAGAAAGCCTATGAGGACGATCCGAAGGTAAAAGAACTGGTGGATACGGCCATGCGTCTGGAGGGATTGCCTAGGCACACGTCCATGCACGCGGCAGGGGTTGTCATCAGCCAGAAATCGATTGAGGAATACGTTCCCGTTTCTTTAGGTTCGGATGGATCGGTCACGACTCAGTTTACGATGACCACCTTAGAAGAACTGGGCCTTTTGAAGATGGATTTCCTGGGTCTTCGGACGCTGACGGTGATTCAGGATGCCGTACATCTGGCTGAGTCTGGTACCGGGCGTACGATCGACATTGACGGGATCGATTATAATGATCCGGAGGTGCTGGATATGATCGGCAGCGGGAAGACCGACGGGGTCTTCCAGCTGGAGAGTGCCGGAATGAAGAGCTTTATGAAGGAATTAAAGCCGAAGAGCCTGGAGGACATTATCGCAGGGATCGCGCTGTACCGTCCGGGTCCGATGGACTTTATTCCGCAGTATATCAAGTGCAAGGACCACCCGGAGACGATCACCTACTTATGTCCGCAGCTGGAGCCGATTCTGGCGCCCACCTATGGCTGTATCGTATATCAGGAGCAGGTCATGCAGATCGTCCGGGACCTGGCCGGTTTTACGCTGGGGCGCAGTGATCTGGTGCGAAGAGCCATGGCGAAGAAAAAAGGCGATGTCATGGAGAAGGAACGGCAGAATTTCGTCTATGGCAATGAAGAAGAAGGTGTGCCCGGATGCATTGCCAATGGGATCTCCGAGAAAGTGGCCAACCAGATCTATGATGAGATGATTGATTTTGCAAAGTATGCGTTCAACAAGTCCCATGCGGCGGCGTATGCGGTCGTCTCCTATCAGACCGCGTGGCTGAAATACTACTATCCGGTGGAGTTTATGGCGGCGTTGATGACTTCGGTGATCGATAACCCAGGGAAAGTATCGGAATATATCTATGTCTGCCGGCAGATGGGGATCGAGATCCTGCCGCCGGACATCAATACCGGAGTAGCTTCTTTTTCGGTCGATGATGGAAAGATCCGGTACGGACTTGCATCGATCAAGAGTATCGGCCGGCCGGTCATCGATGCGATCATTGAGGAGAGGGAAGCGCTTGGAAGGTTTACGAGCCTGAAAGATTTTCTGGAGCGCACTTCAGGCAGGGAAGTGAACAAGCGGACCATCGAGAGCCTGATCAAATCCGGCGCCCTGGACAGCCTGGGCGGCACCCGGAAACAGTTCATGGTCATTTATACCCAGGTTTTGGATCAGGTGAATCAGGAGAAGAAATACGCCACCACCGGACAGATGTCGTTGTTCGACCTGGTGGAAGGCGATGAGAAGGAGGAATTCATGATTCCTCTTCCGGAGGTAGGCGAATATGACAAGGAGACGCTGCTTGCCTTTGAGAAAGAAGTACTGGGCGTGTATTTAAGCGGTCATCCGCTGGAGGATTATGAGGCGCAGTGGCGGGGGAACATTACGAAGACGTCCCTGGATTTCCGGTATGATGAGGAGAACGGAAGGACGAAGGTACACGACGGGGCCGAGGAGGTCATCGGCGGAATCATCACCGCAAAGAGCATTAAGTACACGAAAGCCAACAAGACGATGGCTTATCTGACCGTGGAGGATTTGGCCGGATCCGTGGAAGTGATCGTCTTCCCGAAGGACTATGAGAAATATAAGATGGACCTGGATGAGGAGAACAAGGTGTTTATCCGGGGACGGGTTTCGGAGGAAGATGAGGCGGACAGCCGGCTCATCTGTGAGTCCGTGATCCCGTTTTCCCGGACGGAGAAGGAAGTATGGCTTCAGTTCGAGAACAAGGCCAAGTACGAGGAGCAGGAGCGCACGCTGTTTGATCTGTTGTCCGCTTCCGATGGTGAAGATAGTGTAGTGATCTATTGCAAGGCGGAAAGAGCGATGAAAAAGCTGCCCGCCAATCGGAATATTTTAGCCGAACCTGGGGTTCTAAGCCGGCTTGAGAATCTTTTGGGTTCATCTTGCGTAAAAGTTGTGGAAAAACCAATTGAAAATATTGGGTAATTGCAGTAAAATGGGCACAAGGCGAGAAATGTGATCAATAATTATGAGTGGAGGAATGATTATGGCGAACAAAGAGATCCATACGATCGGAGTTCTGACCAGTGGCGGCGATGCGCCGGGCATGAATGCGGCGATACGGGCAGTTGTAAGGTCAGGTTTGAGCAAAGGTTACAGAGTAAGAGGTATCAAACGAGGATATTCAGGCCTTCTGGATGAAGAGATCATTGATCTGAATGCCAGAGATGTTTCGGATACGATCAGCCGCGGAGGAACGATCCTTCTGACAGCACGCTGTCCGGAGATGCGGACCGAGGAAGGACAGCAGGAGGCTGCGGCTATCTGCAAGAAATACGATCTGGACGGACTGGTCGTGATCGGTGGTGACGGTTCTTTCGCCGGTGCACAGGCATTATCCCATTATGGGGTGAATGTTGTCGGCATCCCGGGGACGATCGATCTGGATATTGCATGTACAGATTATACGATCGGATTCGACACGGCGGCCAATACGGCGATGGAGGCCATCGATAAAGTCCGGGATACATCCACTTCTCACGAGCGGTGCTCGATCATTGAGGTTATGGGCAGAGACGCCGGATATCTGGCTCTTTGGTGCGGCATTGCCAATGGCGCAGAGCGGATTTTGATGCCGGAGGAACATCATTACGATGAAGAGGAGATCGTGGAAGACATTCAGGAATGCAGAAAGCGTGGGAAGAAGAGTTATATCATTATCAACGCGGAGGGCATCGGAGATTCTGTCAACATGGCAGAACGGATTGAGGCAGCGACCGGAATGGTGACCAGAGCCACGATCATCGGACATATGCAGCGCGGCGGCAGCCCGACTGTGAAGGATAGAGTTTATGCATCCATTATGGGTGCCATGGCGGTGGACGTTCTGGAAGAGGGCAAAAGGAACCGGGTCATTGGGTACAAGGGCGCCGAGTATATTGATTATGATATTGAGGAAGCGCTCAGCATGAAGAAAGAGATTCCGCCTTATCAGTACGAAGTTGCCCAGCGGCTTGCACTTTAAGGTGCCTATGACAAAAGAGGTATTACTGACCGTCTCCGGACTGCACCAGGTATTTTCGGCGGAACAGGAGGACGTTCAAAATGAGCCCGTAAAATTGGTTACTCCTGCCGCTTACTACCAGAAGAACGGCAAGCACTATGTGCGCTATGAGGAGCCGGTGGAAGGGGAATCGGAAGGAATTCACAGTACGATCCGCCTGAGCGGGGACGGGAAAGTGGAGGTCATGCGCAGCGGACTTTCTACTTCGCATATGATCTTTGAAAAAGACACAATGCATAGGTGCGGATACAAGACGCCATATGGAGAGATGACTCTTGGGGTCTTTACGAATGATATGAAGGTGGATGTGAAAGCGTCAGATATCAACGTAAGCATAGCCTATGCACTGGAGATCAACGAAGAAAAAGCTTATGACTGTCATATTGAAATGAATATCAAAGCAAAGGAAAAGGACAGGCTTCCGGAGTAGGAAACCTGTCCCTTTTAAATGTTTCGCTTAATTACTCGCCGCTTTGTCCCGATGCCGGCCAAAATGACGTTTGAAGAAACCTTCCTTCTTCGGCGGGGGATCGAGCGGTCCGTGGGAGCCCTTGACCGCGGAGATATAGATGCCGCTGATTGTGGCCCGGACTTCTTTTTTCGTGGGGATCATGTCATAGACAGACGGATCACACATAAAGGTCATGATCTGGGGCCCGACTTTCCCCTTTACCACAGGTACTTTTGACCGGCGCAGCCTTTTCGGCGTATTCTCCACGACCGCGGCCGGGAATCCGGCGTCCCGTAGCTTCATCTGCGCTTTATCTATCACCAGCATGTTGACGGTCTGAGCGGCGGCATCCAGCTCTTCCTGCTGTTCTGCCTGACGCTTCTCCATCCGTCGGCCCAAAATATATAGAACGACGACCGCAATGATCAAAACAACCAATACAATGAGTAATACTCTTAATGCAACACTCACAATATGCCTCCCAAAAAAAATCCTGTTCTCTCATCTCTGCAATCCTCATTGTACCATTGTTTTCCGGTCAGCGCAACCAGGAAAAACGAGTGCCGGCAATTGGATAAGCAAAAAGCTTTTATGGGATTTGAATCCGTGTTATAATAATCGAATGGAGAGGTACGATTATGAGCGAAGTGTTTGCTAACATCGTAAATACATATATGTGGCTTTTGGGCCACCTTTTTCTCCTGAACATGGTCCTCTCACTTTTGATCATATTTTTTCAAAGACGGAATCCGACGACAGTTTGGGCCTGGCTCCTTTTGCTGAATTTTATTCCGGTGCTGGGGTTCGTCTTTTATCTGATCGTGGAGCAGAACTTCCACAAGGATCGGATGTTCAAGATGAAGGAGATTGAAGGTGAGCTGAAATATGCGGTCCGAAAGCAGGAGAAAAATTTGCAGCGGCAGAAATTACAGCTGCGGGATCCGGAGCTGCGTCGATTTGACAGCCTGATTCTATACAATCTGAATGTGGCGGATGCCGTGCTCACTGATAATAATGACATCCGGGTCTATACCAACGGAAGGGCCAAATTTGACGCGCTGCTGTACGAGCTGGATCATGCGAAGAATTTTATCCATATGGAGTACTATATCGTTCGGGACGATGAGCTCTGGGCAGAGATTGAGAAGGTCCTGATCCGTAAGGCGCACCAGGGCGTGGAAGTACGTGTACTCTACGACGGGATGGGCGGTAAGCTGAAGAAATCGACCCGGGATCGGCTGAAAAAAGAAGGCGTCCAGGTGGCGGTATTCTTCCCCGCACTTTTAGGACGGCTGCAGCTGCGGGTAAATTACAGGAATCACCGTAAGATTGTGGTCATTGATGGCAGGATCGGTTTCCTCGGCGGATACAATATTGGCATGGAGTATCTGGGAGAGGATGAAAAGTACGGATTCTGGAGAGATACGCATATCTGTATCGAAGGCGCGGCGGTGACCTCGCTGCAGGTGCGTTTTGTTCTGGACTGGAATTATGCGACGAAAGAGAATCTGTTCCTGGAAGACCGGGTATTTGAGATCGCCCCCTACGTGCGCGGCGGGCGGGAGCCTGTACAGATCATTTCCAGCGGACCGGACTCCAGAAGCGAAGAGATTCGGGATAATTATCTCAGGCTCATCCATATGGCTACGAAGAGCATCCGGATTCAGACGCCCTATTTTATTCCGGATGATGATATCAAGGACGCGCTTTTGATTGCGGCAAAATCCGGCGTAGATGTGCAGATCATGATTCCATGCAAGCCGGATCACCCCTTCGTCTATTGGGCCACCTATTCCTATATTGGAGAGATGGTGCATGGGGGCGTGAAATGCTACACGTACGACAACGGATTTTTACATGCCAAAGTTCTGTGTGTGGATGGCCTGGTCAGCTGTATGGGTACCGCCAATATGGATATCCGAAGCTTCTCTCTGAACTTTGAAGTGAATGCAGTGATCTACAGTGGGAAGACGACCAGGCAGCTGGAGAATGCATTTGAAAATGATGTAAAAAAGAGTTCACTGATATCCAAAAAATTGTATGATAACCGGGGGCTGGGTATTCGGGCAAAAGAACAGATCAGCCGGCTTTTGTCTCCGCTGTTATAATAAAACAGGTAATGAGGTGTTGGAATGAAAAGAAAAATCGCAGTTACAATGGCTATGCTGCTTGCACTTACCATGGGGCTTAGCGGCTGTCAGACAAGCAAGGGACTTAAGGAAGACAATATTGAGATCCCCCAGTACAATGAGATAGAGATCGAAGAGGTGGAAGGGCCGGAGGAGGTCACGGAAGACGATATCACGGCCTACATTGATGAGAAACGATCCGAGAACGACATGAAAGAAGTCACGGACCGCCCCGCGAAGGAAGGCGATACCGTGGACATCGACTTTGTCGGAAAGATGAACGGGGAAGAATTTGACGGGGGCAGTGCAGAGGGCTACTATCTGGTGCTTGGCTCCGGAGATTTCATTGACGGGTTTGAAGACAGCATCATCGGGCACAACGTAGGCGATACCTTTGACTGGTCCGGAAAATTCCCGGATGATTATGAGGCCGATGAAGACCTGGCCGGAAAAGACGTTGTCTTTACTATCACACTGAACGCTATCTATGAAGATGTGGACGTGGCACTGGATGATGATTTTGTCAAATCCGTGTCCGATACTTCCACGACGGTAGATGAATATAAGAAAGAGGTAAGAGACATTCTCACCGAGGAAGCAGAACTTCAGCATAAGCTGGCCGTCGCGGATGCAGCCTGGGAGAAGGTGGCGGAGAATACCGTCGTAAATGAGTACAACGAGGATGACGTGCAGAGCGTTTATGACCAGATGATGGAGCAGTATGAGGCTTATGCGCAGGCTTACGGCATGGATCTGGAGAGCTTTATCGCCGCCTTCGGATATGATTCCATGGATACCTTTGAGGATGAAGTGATGGAAGCATCCAGAGATACCGTGAAAGACAAGCTGATGGTGGACGCGATCGCAGACAAGGAGAAGCTGGAGCTGGATGATGATACGTATGCGAGTATCTTAAAAGATATGGCCGCATATTACGGCTATGAAAGCGCAGAGACCATGCAGGAAAGCATAAGTGAGGATGAGCTTAAGGAAGCTGCCAAGCAGTTCATGGTAAAGGAGTGGGTCGGCGACCACTGCATCCAGGTGGAGGCTGCGGAGTCTGAAGAACCGGAGGAGGACGAAGAATCCGAAGAGTACGAAGAGGACGAAGAGGACGAGGAGCCGGAAGAGACAGAGGAATCCGAGAAGGAAGAGTAAAAAAATAAAAAAATTTGAAAGTTTATCTTGTGCAAACTCTTCTTTTGTGCTACTATATTCTGGTTTTGATAAGAGAGTTTGAAAGGAGAGGTTACGTATGCGCAAGAAGAAAGTTGTATTTTGTGGACCGGACGACGCACTGGAGTTTGTCAAAAAAGTCGAGAAATACCCATACAACATGGACATGATAAGCGGCAGATTTATTGTAGATGCGAAATCTCTGTTGGGGGTCATGAATCTGGTCTGTCAGCCGGAGATTGAGTTGAATGTATATGAAGAGGACTGTGAGGACCTCTTTAAGGACATAGAAAAATATATTGCCGCGTAAAGCGATTATGAAAAGATGGATCATCCCTCTGGTATAGTTTGAACTATGGCAGGGGGATTTTTTTATCAATAAGAAAATCCTGCGAAATCTTCGGCCGGGCATTGTAAATAAAAAACACTTCACTTATAATAAAATTAGCTTTAGCGAAGCATGCAAGATGGTATGGATAACGGGAGGAGGAACACAAGTGGAGAGAGAATTAGTCATCGTATTGGATTTTGGCGGGCAATATAACCAGCTTGTGGCCAGAAGGGTCCGGGAGTGCAATGTGTATTGCGAGATATATTCCTATAAGACGGACATAGAGACCATTCGGAACCTGCATCCGAAAGGCATCATCCTGACCGGCGGGCCCAACAGCTGCTATGAGGAAGATTCCCCGACCTATTCCAGGGAACTGTTTGAACTGGGGATTCCGATCCTGGGACTTTGCTACGGGGCTCAGCTGATGATGCACATCCTGGGCGGGAAAGTGGCAAAAGCGGATGTGCGGGAGTATGGCAAGACAGAAGTCATCGTGGATAAGAAAGACTCTGTCATCTTTCAGGACGTATCGGAGAGAACGACCTGTTGGATGAGCCATTTCGATTCTATCTTCACGCCGGCCCCCGGGTTTGAGATCACGGCACATACGGACAACTGCCCAGTAGCGGCAGCGGAAGATGTGAACCGTAAGCTATATGCCATTCAGTTTCATCCGGAAGTACTGCACACGGCAGAGGGAAAGAAGATGCTCTATAATTTCGTGCGGGGCGTATGCGGCTGCTCAGGCGACTGGAAGATGGAATCTTTCGTGGAAGAGTCTGTGAAGAGCCTGCGGGAGAAAGTAGGCGACGGCAAAGTGCTCCTTGGCCTTTCCGGCGGCGTGGATTCCTCGGTGGCCGCTGTTCTGATGTCCAAAGCCGTAGGGCAGCAGCTGACCTGTGTCTTTGTAGATCATGGCCTTTTAAGGAAGAATGAGGCAGACGAGGTGGATGCGGTCTTCGGGCCGGAAGGAAACTACGACTTGAATTTTATCCATGTCGATGCCCGGCAGCGCTTCTATGATAAACTGGCCGGAGTGGAGGATCCAGAGCAGAAGCGTAAGATCATCGGAGAAGAGTTTATCCGGGTCTTTGAAGAAGAGGCCAAAAAGATCGGCGCTGTGGATTACCTGGTTCAGGGGACCATTTATCCGGACGTGGTGGAGAGCGGTTTGGGCGGAGAATCCGCGGTGATCAAGTCCCACCATAATGTGGGCGGTCTGCCGGATTATGTAGATTTTAAGGAGATCATAGAGCCGCTGCGCAATCTGTTTAAAGATGAAGTGCGTGAGGTGGGATTGGAACTTGGCATTCCGGAGCATCTGGTCTTCCGTCAGCCATTCCCAGGCCCGGGCTTAGGCGTTCGGATCGTGGGAGAGGTCACGGAAGAGAAAGTCCGGATCGTACAGGATGCGGATGCGATCTTCCGGGAGGAAATCGCGAATGCTGGTCTGGATAGCGAGATCAATCAATATTTCGCGGCACTTACCAATATGCGTTCGGTAGGAGTCATGGGCGATGAGCGGACCTATGACTATGCCATTGCCCTCCGGGCAGTGAAGACGGTGGACTTTATGACCGCGGAATCGGCAGAGATTCCATACGATGTTTTAAATAAGGTGATGAACCGGATCGTCAACGAGGTGAAAGGAGTCAACCGGGTACTTTATGACCTGACATCCAAGCCGCCGGGAACGATTGAATTCGAGTAAGATACCAAATCCCCACGAGGCCCTGTTTTAAAGGATCCGTGGGGATTTTTAATTTCCTTCTGGGTACAATTTCGGTAAGGCTTTTTCTGAAAGCATTTAGGAATAATTCTAAATATCTCTTGACAACTTTCTCTGGCATCTGTATCGTTGGAGGAAACTCGGCTTTCGCAGATATATTTAAAACATTGTCAGAACTGAGGGGGGCATTGATTATGATGAAAAATAGAAAAAGTCCTATAATCCTTACCACTCTGGTCTGCCTGCTTCCTGTGGCAGTCGGACTGATTTTGTGGACTCAGCTGCCGGATCAGATTGTGAGCCGTTTCACCGCGGACGGCACAGTAAACGGTTTGGCTTCGAAATCTTTTATGGTCTTTGGAATGCCGGTATTTTTCGCAATTGTGCACCTGATCTGTCTTCTGTTCGTCGAAGCAGATCCTCGACGCACCGGCGTCAGTTCAAGGCTTCGCGGAATCATATACTGGATTTGTCCGTCCGTCTCACTGCTGGTTTGCCTGTCATGCTATGCTGTCTCACTTGGAGCAGATTTGAACATAGGAGCCCTGGCCTACGGGTTTGTCGGCATTCTCTTTATCATAATTGGCAATTACCTTTCAAAATGCCGCCGTAATTACACCGTTGGGATCAAACTCCCGTGGACACTTGATAATGATGAGAACTGGGATCAGACCCACCGGATCGGTGCCAGGTGTTTCATTCTGGGAGGAATCTTCTTTCTGTGCAATATGATTATTCGGAAAGTCTGGATCATCTGGCTGGCCTTTTTTATTGCGGCTGTAATTCCCATTGCCTGTTCATATGTAATGTACAGAAGTGAAGAGCAGGATAAATAACATCAGTTTGTGACATTAAAATTTTTTGCTTCAATATTCAGGCCATGTTAAAATGCATCTTGATTTGTAATGACATTTGCGTTACAATGTTTATGGAGGCGATTAAATATGGATAAATCAGCAACTTTAAATTTAAGAGTGAATCCTACTGTAAAAGAACGCGCAGAGGAGGTCCTGTCTAAATTAGGAATTCCAATGTCAACAGCAATTGATATGTATCTGAATCAGATTTCCCTTACAGGAGGGATTCCTTTTGATGTGAAATTACCGAAAGCACCGGAAAGCGTAAATGCCGATCTGATGTCGGATGAGGAATTGCGTGATGAACTTCAAAAAGGTTATGATGATTATAAGGCCGGAAGAGTTCAGGATGCCGTAACTGCATTTGACGCTTTCAGGGAGAAACATAAATGAAAAAGTATATAATTGATATTACGTCCAGGGCATTGAGTAATATGGAAGGGATTTATACTTACATCGCTTTGGACCTGTTGACCCCTGATAGTGCTATAAAACAATATAACAGAATTGTTGATGCGATACTTACTTTGAAAGAATTGCCTGAGAGAATCAAAATCATGGGATCAGACTTCGGACAGAAAGAGCTTTTCGTCAGATGATCGTTGACAATTATTCCGTGATTTATGTTATTGATGGTGATCGTGTTGTTGTAACAGATGTTTTATACAGTGCTTCTGATATCGAAAGCAGATTAAGAGATTGAGAAGCCCATTGCTGGCAACACTTTGGCAACAAAAAATCAGAAAGACAAAATAATTGGTGTGATAGAAATAAAAATCAGGGTAAAATCGTCAAGATATTTAACAAAAACAGTTAAGAATATACCCTGACGTATAGAATTCAAGTAGCATATGTATATAAATATACTTTTTAAATGCTTTACAAATACTTTACTATAGGATATAATAGTGTCAAGAAGGAGGGCTGGTGTGATGGCACAGATTAATATCCGCGTGGATGATGATGTGAAAAAGACCGCAGAAGAGGTGTGCGCAGACATTGGGTTGTCTTTATCTTCGGCCATTAATATATTTCTGAAAAAAATGGGAAGAGAAAAACGCATTCCGTTTGAAGTATCTGTTGACCCGTTTTACAGCGATGCCAATATGGAAAGACTTCGAGAGAGGATAGCTGATTATGAATCCGGTAAAAGCACGTTGAAGGAACATGATTTAATAGAGGAGTAGTTCCGTGAGAATTATATGGGATGATCGTGCATGGGAAGAATATTTATATTGGGAGCAGCAGGATAAGAAAACCTTAAAGAAGATTAACAGACTCATCGCCGATATTGAAAGAAATGGTTATCAAAGTACTGGAAAACCTGAGCCCTTGACGGGTGATTTTGCTGGGTATTGGAGTGTAAGGATTGATAAAGAGAACCGAATTGTGTTTCGCATTCATAATGATTGTCTGGAAATCATGATGTGCGGTTCACATTATCGGGACAAATGATGAATAAGGGAGAAGATTTTCCAAAAGCTCCGAGGAGTGTGAATGCGGATCTGATGACAGATGAGGAACTTAAGGCAAAAATCCACAAAGGCTATGATGAAGCAAAAGTAGGTAAAGTTCAGGATGCCAAGGATGCTTTCGATGAATTCAGGAAGAATCATATAGAGTCGACATGACGTTATACATGAAATAATGCCTTACCAAGATTCAAAGACTAATTTGAATCTTGGTAAGGCATTTTTCTTCTTTACTTTTGGAAGCAGTCAGAGTAATATGAAATAAAGAATTCTTGAGATATAAAGAAAAGAAAGGGCGGCAATTATGGAACTGGCTAAAGTATCGGCTAATGGACAGATCACTGTACCGATAGAGATACGGCGTCAACTAGGCCTGCACTCCGGGGATAAAATTCTATTTTACCAAAATGATGAAGGGGATATTGTGCTTAAAAATGCATCTCTTTCTGCAATACGAGAGGCACAGACAGCATATGAAGGTGCTGCTGAAGAAATCGGGGTGAAAGATGAAGAAGATGTTCAGAAACTGGTGGACGAAGTGCGTCATGGAAGGAAGTGACAATGCGGGTACTCGTAGATACAAATATTTTATTTTCAGCGATTTTGTTTCCGGAGTCGAATCCTGCAAAAGGGTATAAATCAAAACAAATAAGAGATGTCACTGATCAACCAATTGTAAATGCAGCAATTGAGAATAATGTTGATATTATATTGACCGGAGATAAAGATTTTTAAAATATGGATATTGAATATCCAAAGTGCATGACTGCGGTGGAGTTTTTAAAGAAAGAGAAATACCAATGAATGACTTTCGAAAGTGTATGCATGTGTGTCCTCTGGCAACACTTTGGCAGCAAAAATCAGAAAGAGTGAATATTAGATGCAGTATAAAAAATGGCGCCTTGCTGATCTTCAGAAATATATCTGAATTTTGGCAGGGCATTTTTGTTAATTATATTTCTGTATCCATCCTTTATATAGATGGTCAAACAGTATATAATGTTTTATATAAATTGAGGTTTGGAGGCATGACCTGTGGATAATGCAGAAAGAAAAAACAGGGCCTCTCTATCGGAGAAAAAGATAAAGAGTATTATTAAATAGATTTTTGAAAATACAAAAGAAAAGGGAAGGGAAACCTATGAGTGAAAAAAATGAACCAAACAGGAAAGAAGGATATTTAGACCGTGCCATGGAGCATTGGAACGGCCCGGCGGGGCATCACAACTGTGCACAGTCTGTGCTGCATCCTTTTGCCGAAGACTGCGGCATCAGTGAACAGAAAGCGGATCAGTTGACTTCTCAGTTCGGCAGCGGCATGAAGATGGGCGGCTGCTGCGGCGCTATCACCGGAGGACTGATGGCCATCGGTATGTTAGGCGGCGGAGACAGTGAGTACCGCGTCTTTATGGACCGCATGCGCAAAAACCACCATAACCTGGTCAACTGTTCGGATATCCTTAAGAAAGATAAGGCCCCGGCCGGGGACTTCAGAAGCGCCTGTGACCGGATGGTTTCGGATGCGGTAGAGAACGTGTGCTACTGCATGTGGGGATGGGGATGACCGGCAGGAAAGCGAAGGGAGGAACAGGGAAATGGCTGAGTTAAATTCAGCTTCAGAAGACGGAAATGAAATCGCTTTTACACAGATCTGGGCGGTCTACTTCAGTCCCACCGGCAGCACAAAGACGGTAGCCCTCTCGCTGGCATACTGGCTGGGGAAAGCCCTTGGCCTGCCGGTAAAAGAGGTGGATTTTACTTCCCCGGAGGCGAGAAAGAAAATCTATCCTTTTGGCGAGCAGGACTTTGTCGTGTTTGCATCCCCGGTGTACGCCGGCCGTCTGCCGAATAAGATCGCGCCGGATTATGCACGCTGCTTTCTGGGCGCGCAGACCGTGGCGGTTCCGGTGGTCGTCTTCGGGAATCGAAGCCCGGATGGTGCCTGGATGGAGTTTCGTCAGATTTTAGAAGAAAACGGATTTTTAATCGCCGGGGGAGCGGCCGTCGCCAGCCGGCATGCGTTTACAGACCGGGTCGGCACCGGGCGTCCGAATGCGGATGATGAAAGCGAAGTCTGTGCCTTTGCGGAGTACCTGGCAGACCAGTGCCGGGACCCGGAGGGAATGCTGGTGCTTAATCCTGCTCCGGAGGAGGAACTGCCGCCCTATTACACGCCGTTAAAAGAAGACGGGACACCGGCGAATTTCCTGAAGGCGGTTCCGGTGACAGACCGGGAAAAATGCGATCACTGCGGGCTTTGCCGGGAGGCCTGTCCGATGGGCAGTATCAATGAGGATATGGATACAAAGGGTATCTGTATCAAATGCCAGGCCTGTGTGCGGAAGTGCCCGAAGAAGGCGAAGTATTTTACGGACGAAGATTTTCTGTCCCATGTGCGCTATCTGGAGAAGTATTGCACAAAGAGGGCAGAAAATGATTTCATATACGCGGGGGATCCAAAACTGAAACAGGAAGAAGAGGATGACTGGTATGAGTAAAATTATTTTTCTGGATGTGGATGGCACATTGGTAGACTATGGGAACAAAGCACCCGAGAGCGCGGTTACGGCCGTGAGAAAAGCCAGAGAGAACGGACACCGGGTGTATTTCTGCACAGGCAGAAGTAAGGCCGAAGTATACCCCGAGTTATGGGACATCGGGTTTGACGGGATGATCGGCGGGAACGGAAGCTATGTGGAGGACCAGGATAAGGTGGTCATGCACCAGCTGATCACGGCAGATCAATGCCGCCGCATTGTGGACTGGCTGCATGATCGGAAGCTGGAATTTTATCTGGAGAGCAACAGCGGGCTCTATGGCAGTGAGCATTTTGAGGAA
>Ga0192243_10124_pt1 | contig 30852 bp, 33 predicted proteins | sample Koala_Koa27_K3_FD_131233 | JGI IMG/M metagenome (GOLD analysis project Ga0192243, IMG submission 131233) | Enriched cells from koala feces incubated with labeled cellulose particles, San Francisco Zoo, California, United States - Koala_Koa2-7_K3 ... | reverse complement strand
ATAAAAAAGAAACTTTGATATAAGTTCACCCCTCCGGGCTGAGATCAGAGATATTTCTTAAGCCACGGGATATACATCCCGCGGTTATGCACATATAATCCCTGTCGGGATAAAAGAGCCGCTCAAAGAGAAAGAAGAAATGACTTTTTATATGAGGAGTTTCAAACTATTTCCTATCTTTGTAGTACCCAATATCTACAAACTTTTAATACATATCTAGTATGGTATTTCTATCCTTTCAAGAAACAGAGGCAGGCTTACGGGTGAAAGTCCCGAGACTTTGTTTGTACCATAATGTATTATGGTTTGATGATGTTGGGCGAGACCTGCCTCCTTTTATTAATCCTTTAATTTTTTTCTTATGCCCAACATCGAGAAAACAAACAAAAAAGTGTACCGTGGACTTAAAGTTCCCAAACCTCGCCCTAAGCGACCATCAGTAAAACAATCTCTTTCCTATCCGCATGTCAGGAAACTAACTGTATCTTCACAAGCAGTAGCAAGGGTAAAAAGTTGGAATGGATTAAGAAGTATTCCATTCCTCAAGCTCACAGGCATCTGGCTCGAAGAAGTCGGTTTCCCGGTTGATGCCAAAGTAGATGTGATTGTGGATAATAACCTGCTTGTTATTAAACCCGCAAAAGTATAATCAGTAACCCACTTAATAACCTTAATGATTATGATTATACAACAAAACGGGCGTTATTATATCGCACTGAACCAATCCACAGGATTAGATGACATTATCCTTTATCAAAACGGACTGATTGAGTTAATAAAGATCGCCTCTACCGCTGAAATATACCAGGGAGCAGAGGAGATTGTATTCCATGTTTTCCGGTTGTTGGAAGAGCTAACCCTTACGTCCGAACAGGCCGAGGAAATAGAACGGGTGCTGAATGGAAAAGTATTCGGGCAGGATAGTTCGTCTTTCGCTTAAAAGTGAAAAGGCTGCGGGGTGTTGATCCGGCAGCCTTTTACTATAAATTATCCAGGCTCTTTTTCACTTGTTTTCCAAGCTCTTTTCAGGGTATTATACAGTAACCTTTTTTCTAACATACAAGCTCCTTTTCTAAAAGATACAAGCACATTTTTCCAAAGATATAAGCTCTTTTTAGTGGCTTTTCCAGGCTCCTTTCAGGATAATATATAAGCTCCTTTTAAAGAAAAGGGGGTTGTATAATTACACAAAAGAGACTGGATATGGGTTGGAAGATGCCTGGAAAATAATTAATATAAATACTCATCCCTTCCCCTGCTTCAACTTATCATAGAACCTCTCACCCCTTTGTACCATCTCCATAGTCTTGGCAATCCGGTCCGCTTTCGTCTGCTCCGTTCTGGCCGAATAAATCCAATCAATAAAAGCCTTTTTCTCGCTGTCACTATATGTTTCAAACCGCTCTAAAATACCTTCTCCGTACTCCATACACGATAAAAGTTCGTCAGGAATAACTAAAGGCGCCTGATCCTCATAGAGCACAATATGTACCATATCCCCCGCCTGCTTTTTCAGTTTCTTCCTTACCGTAGCTTTGACAGGCAATCCCAGATGACCATTTCCCATCGGCATCAGGTGTGCATTCGAAAACTCATACGTATCTATTTTACCTTTCACCTTCATCATCCCAAAAGAAGCCTTCGGCATAGCAACTTCCGGTATCACAGCTACTGTCCAAACGTATTTTCCTTCTCCTATTGTCTGTAACAGGTACTCTTTATCAACTAAGGGCTTTTCTGTATTCATGCTTCAAAAGTAATCTATTTGGATAGCGAAGATATTAAATAGCGGGAATAAAAAAATCTTACTGAAGAAATATCTTATACCACAAAAAACCATATCTTTGGAAAATCACAAACCAAACAAACATTATGGAAAAAAAGTACAACTTTGAAACCCCTGCATCTTCTAAAGTAGAAGAGCCAGCCACCCCTTACGAAACAGATGAAATAACCAACCAGTTACCTTTCTACGACATTCCGCCGGATTACCTTCGTGAGTGTATTGAACAAGGCAAAAAGGATATTGCTGCTGGAAATGTAATCTCCCATGAAGAAATGCTCAGGCGATTTTGCAAATGAGAATAGACTGGATCCCCAAAGCCTTAATCCACCTTGAAGAAATTTATCTATTTTATTCTCATTTCAGCGAAACAACTGCTACAAAAATAAGACAGAACATCATCAAAGAGGTAGGATTACTTATGTCATTTCCTTTTTTAGGAAGTAAAGAAACAACTATCAGCAGTGAAGTTATCCTGTATCGCTCTTTAGTAATCTTAAAGGGCCGGTATAAAATTATCTATCATATAGAAAAAGAGAGAATTTATATTTATATCGTATGGGACTGCCGCCGCAACCCTGAAAGATTATTAAAAGAGACGAAATAAACAACCTGCAAAGGAAAAGCCTCCGGAATATTCCCCGGAGGCTTCTATTAAAATTTCCATGCTCTTTTTGGATGAACAGATAAGGACTTTCTTTCAATACTTTTGCTCTCTTATTTGCACAGACAGTACTTTGTTGTAAGAATACTAACTCTTTTTGAGAGTAAGGAGTGTAGATATTTTTATTATCAACTATTAAAAGATGATTTTGGTAAGAATAAAATGAGCCTTGTAACAATAAATGGTATTCTCATGGACAAATTATTACAAATATTTTCTACCCGGGAAATAGTAACAGGAGTCTGGATGATAATCTTCTTAATTTCAATCCAGTTTAATACAACAGTCCGCATAGCCTGTCATAGAGTCCTACATGTGTTAACACATAAAAAGATCCTTTTATGTATCCTTTTTTTTAGGTTTATATATGGGAGGAGTTACTCTTTTACTTCTGAAAGTAAAATTCTGGAGCATATCAATGCTTAAAGACACCATACTCTGGTTTTTCTTTTTTGCTTTAATAATACTTTTCAATATTCAAAAAGCTAAAGAGCCCGGTTTCTTTAAAAACTTGGTGAAGGGCAGTATCAGTGTTGCCATATTTATCGAATACCTTTCGAATTTATATACTTTTCCCTTACTTGCAGAATTGATCACCTTTCCCCTGATAACAGGTTTAATCATTTTACAAAGTTTTGCTGAAGTTGAATACAAAAGAGATCCTCAATCCCAATATCAAAGAACTTCATCTTGCCTGAATAAAGTTCTTACACTTACCGGGGGAGTAATGTTGATATATGTCATATATAAAACCCTATCCGGATACCACAATCTTGCTGTTGCCGATCACTTCAGACTATTTTTATTACCTGTTTTCCTTACCCTCTTCTCAATCCCATACTTTTACGGATTGTCCCTCTATATAGAGTATGAAAGGTTATTTATTACAATCAAACATACACGTCGTAAGGAGAATCCTGTAATCATCCAAAAATTTCTTATAGCCATATTATTATATGCAAATATAAGTAAGAAAAGGATTAGCCGGATATGGAAATATCACCTTACTTTTAATCCCCGGAAAGATGATCCTTTTGTATACATAAAAAAGCAGTAAAAAAGCCTGTATATACGATTGGAACAGGATCACAACTACCTATCTTCAATGATATAGGACAGGTTCTGAAAGCACTTTCAGGGAATGGTATCGGAGCAGTGGGAGAATGGCGAACTTTTTATGATAACACATATTGCGCCATGACCGGCTATTTTACTTTCGGAAAAGACTACCCGCCTCGTATTCCTAATACATTAGTTTATAATCTGACAGGAGAAGAGACATGGATCAAAGAATTATCCCTGTCTTTAGATATCGGATATCAGCAAGACCAGCAAGAGGCGATCCTAAGATTCAGGGACATTGTTATCCTGACTTTCCAAAGCTTAAACCTAAGCTATCCGGAAGAATTAATTTCTGCAATCTGCAAAGAAGAAGAGTGGAGTATAGAAGAGGAAAATTATTATGTAACATTGAATACCCAGCAATTTGAACTACTTAAAAACATAGAGCTTAAACTTACTACCAAATAATATCCGGTATAAAATGATATTCATACCGGATATTCTACATGGCCTACCCATTCTATCCGGGATTTACTTCAACCTATCTAAATACTCTTTACAAAAAGGTATCCCCATAATCAAAATAGTCTTTCTTCAACTGGTCGGGGTCGATTTCAAGAATGGCGTGTTCACCGTTGGGAGTTTCACATAATATGACCTGGAAAGTAGCGCGTTGCCGGCGGGCTGCCAATATGTAAAAGTCAAAGGCTTCCTGTTTCAGGCCGCGTACTAACAGGTCTGTTTCTTTAGTTCTGCGCAGGTAGTCGAGCCCCAGTTTGCGGGAAAGGAAAAGTAACATACAGTTTTTTCCGCCAGGATAGGTAACAGAGTGATAATTGCCGGTTAACATACCACCTGCATGCTCCATCAGAATATAAAACGGTTCTCCTTTGATATGTCTGGAAGGGAGGAATACCTGCCTGAGACGTTGGGCAATTACCTGAAATAAAGAGGGTAACTCTTCAGTAGTTAACAAAAGGATCTCTTTTTCGGCTCCGTATGTCTTTGCTCCGGACTGAAATCCGGAGTTGGAAACCATCATACCAATTACCTGCAAGTCGTGTAACTTGGCATAAAACTCCCTGACCTCTCCTATGCTAACAGGGTCTGCATGATTTTTACATTCAATGGCAACTTTATGACGCAGACCTGCTTTAGTAAACTCATAATAGATATCAAACTCACTGGTATATCCATTTTTCGCAAACCTTACATTCCGGGATAAAATAACCGGATCATCGTCCGGGTGTGCTTCCAGATCTAACAGAAATTGGTATACGTGTTCTACGTAATCTTCTAATGCGCGTCCTTTGATATATGTATTCATAACTTTCTGCTTTAAATTTAGTTTTTGTTTTTTACAGATGCATTCATCCAATACAGGTCATAACTTCCTGCATCCACCCCCATCCGCTGAGTTTCTACTTCTATATCATTTAATATCATTTTCACATCAGGGGGCAACTGCAGGTAGGGAAGCATATTTTGATTAAACTCTTCCTGATTTGTATATTTAGGATATTCTACAACAGATTCTTCTTTTCCATTATGAAGTATTTTCACTTTGTATGTATGAGGGTAGATATAAGAAACTAATCTTTTTATATCTACGATCTGCACTCCATTACGCACAAACCCGCTATATACAACATAATTGGTTATTACCAGTGGGATGATCTCCAGACCGGAAATATCCCCTAAAACAGATTCGAATTGGGAGATATGGTTTCTGATAAAGTCAGCTTTTTTTCTTGCCTGATGACATCCTTCCGTCAAACGGGTAAGAGTCCGGGATTGCTTAATAGGCTCCATAGGATACCGGATACATTTTGCTTCGCAAACAAACAATTTATTTCCAGCTTTAAATATAAGATCGATCTGTTCACTTTTTGTTTTGGCATGATTGAAGTTTTTCTGTGGGTATAGATGACACGGATATTCTTTACTTTGACCGATACCTTGAGAAAGAAATTTCCTGACAAAATCTTCAAAAACCGGGCCTCGTTTATCCAGGTCAAACCCGGCCTTTTCCAACCAACAGTCCATTAAATTAATAGTTACACCATTAATGGCTGCATATAAGAAAAAGATATAATCTTCTTTATAACTCAATAAAGGCGTATTCCATATACTGATATTTTTCAGCGTATCTGTACCATACAAGGTTAAGAATTGCTCTATCACATTTTTTCCAAATCCTGTTTTTTCTACCAGATAATCAATTAATACTCTTTTTTCAAACCGGAAAGGGATTTGATAAATATTTTCCCAAAGATCGTCTTTCTGTTCTACAGGTAAGACAGATAGATGGGTCATTAGTTGGTTTAGTGCAATATAGATCGCCAGGCACTTCTCCATCGTTAATTCCGGAAATGCCGGTAGTTTGAGTTTATCGGCAAATGGATAACAAACCCTGAAAAAGGCATATTGGGAGGCAACATACCCTTCTAATTCCCTGTCAAAAACATTTTCTAACTCCGGAATAACATATCCATTCTCACACCTCAGGGATTTGAGTTTTTTAGTAAATTGAGGGCCAACCAATGAAAAAAGAAGTTGGTATCTGTCAATTTTCAATTTTTCATTATAAACTTCCACCTCCAGTAGTTTCCGGTTTGCCTCTTCATGCTTCAATTCATCCTCGCTAAATGAGACAGAGATTTTATATGGGTATTTACTTCGATCTATTTCCACTTTGCCATTCTTCCACCGAACCAGGTCATACACATATTTCTGGGTGCAATAAATCTGGCTGGTATAATTATAATCCGGCAATTTACGTAAAGATGTTGTTTGCCGGACAGTTACATCTTTTGAGAAGTTAGTGTTTTCATGGTTGGAAAGATATTTAAGAAAAACAGCTAAAGAGTCTGTTATAGCATCTAATGTCTGTTGTGCATTGGATAGTTCTCCACCAGGTTCCGACTCCATCTGAAAATTATGGATTTCATGATACATCATAGGTCCACCTACTTTTCTCTTTTTTATTTGTTCGAGTTGCCAGATTGTGCTATTCCGGTAACGCCGGTTATAATCGGAAACTGCAATATGTAATAATTCTTCATAGGTAAAGTTTGCATGCAGAACAGTCTGGTCCAAAAAGGTATGAAAACTTTTTGCCATCTCATACATTGTATCTGCCAGTACATACATATCCAGAGCTGTAATCCATTGTTGTTTTTCCTCTTTATCCTGTGCAGCCGCTATTTTCCGGCTTATAGAATGAAATTGTTCTCTAATCTTTTCTATTTCACATTTGGGGCTAAAAGGATCAAATGTCCGGTGTTGTAGTGTTTTTGTTGTTTCTTCTATAATATTCATATGATATAAAGTTTTTGATAATTCATTTATTTGTGCATGTCTTTGAATAAATATACTTTTCATATATGCGTTTGTTTCTCCCGGATAATCCTCTTTTCTTCCGGGCTACAGATAGACAGGATATGCTGCCTGAATAGTGGATGGCAGTCGTGTAGCTGGTCGAAGCGGTTGTTGTTGGTGCGGAGATGTTGTTTGTCCAGCAGGTTCATAAATGACTGGAGATTGACCAGGAGGATCGTTGCACGGCACCAGTGCATATTTTCAGGGTCCCGTTTAATGTTTTTGAGGAAATTGAGTAGTGGGTCGAATACTTTTCTGAATCCGGGGTCATGCTGGTATTTTCGTTCAAAATCGAGGATGTTGATTACCGAGAATGAACGGTGGTCTGTCGTTCCTTCTTCTATTACCATAGCACAACCGATCTTTCTCAGGTCGCAGGCTTTTATGGCAGAGCAGGCAACTATTTCTTCATATTTCCGGTCGGCTTTACGTAAAGGTCGAAAGTAGGAAGGGCTGCTGAGAGATTTATGACTCCGGTAAAAAAGATCCCTGTATTTTCGTTGTTTATGGTAGACTGTCAGGTCCAGTTCGTCTAATACATTTTCTTCCATAATCTGATTCCATCCGAAGAAACTGCTGAAGGCATACAACAGTGTCATACTGGAATATTCATCTTCTTCCAGTGGCAGGGAATTTTCCTTTAAATACCTCATATACAGATTCAGACTGCTGATCAGAGAAGTGGAGGCTTTCAATAGTTTATTTTTATACCGCTCAAAGTTGTCGAGGGCGTTCTGTTTACGTTGTGAACGTACAGGAAGAAAATGTTCAAAAAGGTATTTCATACTTCCTGCCAGTATGCCCGTAATAAGAAGTGAAATAATCAGGAAAACCAAAGAGTCTCCCTGTAAAGTGTATTGTATGTTGTCCATATAGGTGTTTAGTTTTAATTTTTAAAAATAGTAGATTTTTATAAGGGAAGTGGATGTTGCTCTTCCAGAATATTTCCCCACCTGTCGATAAGCCGTTCCATCTTTCTTCTTCCATGATATACACGGCTTCTGACGGTATTCGTATTCTTATTTTTTAGTTTGCCCTCCTGATGTAATATTTCGCGGATCTGCCGGTAAGTAAAACCTCCTGCCCGGAGTATAAGGGGCTCACGGTGGAGAGGCTTTAAGTGGCTAAGGGCTTTATATACATTTTTACAGGTTACCTGGTCATCGAATGTATACCCATTGTCTACGACGTTCTCTTCAATATCGTTGAGATAGTCAGGATGTATTTCGTCGCTAACCAGTAGTTCTTTTATATTCAGGTTAGAGATAAAAGGTACGGGTATCTCTTTTTTGGTTGCCAGGCCAAAAGTCCTATATTTTACGATCCGCCATATCCAGCCACCGGGAGAAGTTTTCCGCCGGCTCTGTAAATGGATATTGTTAAATATATAGGTTAATACCTCTTGTTTTGCGTCTTTGTACATCCCCGGGTTATATCCTTGTTTCATAAAAGCTTCATCTATTTTTCCTTCATATTTCTTTATGAATTGTTCGGTCTCTTTCCTTCGGATACTTACGGTTTCCAAAGCGGTTAGTTTTTGCAGTTCTTCCTCATAAACCGTCTCCTTCTCTTTCTCCCTTATTTGCCTCGTATATTTGTGGCAAGGATATCTATACAAATCAAGGAGGCAATGCCGGCTTGCAATACCCGGCAAGCGTAGATCCATCAGGAAAGCATTCAGCATACCTATTTCTTCTCCTGTCATTCTTTCTTTCACAGGCAGGTCGTAATAACGAACTTCTTTTAAGCGAAGCTCCAGCCTATGTTTAATTTCCGGGATCAGTAGTTTTTCATAACTGTCCATTATATCGAAAACCAGTCCCCGTACCGTACGTATCCAGACATAGGTATAAAGCGGGCGATAGGGTTTCCCGATCTTCTTTACCTGTAGAAGCAGGTCTTTAAAATCCCTGAGTTTCTTTTTCTTTCCTGTGGGTGAAAACCGGATACTTTTAATAGACAAACTGTACACCATCCCGTCTCCCCACCATAGCCAGACATGTTGTTTGAAAGAAGATGGTAATTGAAAAACATGGTTTAATACATCCTCATAGGTTGGCTGAGTACCCGCCAGATGGTATAACAACTGTTTTCGTCTGGCAGCTTTTGTCTCTCTTTTAGCTCTCATATCGCGTAAAATGGTTACAACATCTTCAAAGCCTTTTTCCTTTTGGCGGCTTAAAAGTTTCATCATCTTAAAGAAAGTCTCATCTTCCCGGGAAAGAGATAGGTCATCATTACTTCCATAGCAGAAGCAGTACATTTTTTGATCTTGTGTTTTTCGCATACTAAATTATATTTATATAGGGTTAATATATAGGTCGGTATAAGATAAACCGTATACCAGCCTTCTCTCTCATGAATGAAAAAGGGATGTACGCAATTTGCCCCGGAAAGGATAAGTTTATCCCTTCCTGGAAATGATTTTGAATATTTTCAGACGCTTATTTCTCGACCCATAGCAAACCGTTATGGAACACAGGGCTTTTTTAGACTCCGGTGGTGGACTTTATGATTACAGAGTTAAGGAGTGTTCATTGCACAGTAACTACGAAATAATGCTTATATTTTATCGGCACCCCGATCTCCCTCATTGCTCTTATAAGAGAATTATTCTTTTTAAACTATGAAATTCAAAAGAAGCTTCTCTTATAAAATTATGAATTGCAAATATAATAATTTTATAAAATACAGCCATTTTTGTACAAAAATTTATCCGGCTCACTTTTACAATCATCCATCTGAAAGTAAAATATGTTCAATGCATCCCGAAAAAGCAACCAGGAAAAATTATAATCCTTATATTTATATTTTGGTTTAAAAGATAATAAATGGAAGGGAATATTCTTGAAAAAGCGTTCAGAGAAACGCCAATGGAGTTGTATGATCTATTCTTAAGAGATTATTTAACAGCCATATATGAAGAATGGAAAAAGATAGAAATAGAGGATTGGAATAAATACGCTTATCTACTAATAGATAAATTTGCGATTCATTCATCGTCATTGTATTTTATGGCTAATGGGATCATAGAACATAATCTTTCGGGGGAAGAGTATAGATTAAATGCATATGATCCGTTTAGTGTCAATACGGTTATGCGGTCTATTATTGAAACTTATATCACATTTAACCATATTTTTGTAGAACCTCCCAGCCAAGAAGAGAAGCGTATGCGCTTCTTATTATGGCAGATAGATAGTTTGATCCAAAAGAAAAAATATGGATTAACAGATAATGACATGGAGGGCACTTCTGTTATTTTGGAAAAGAATGAAATGATGCTACAGGATGCCGGGATAGAATTGAAAAACAATCCTATCTTCAAACAATTCTTACCTTCCCAGCAGCTTAAATTATATAATGAGAATACTCAAAAGGTTGCTTGGCGTTTTACCTTAAAAGACAACCGTATCAAGCTATTACAGATTACAGAACTGATCTCTCATGTATATGGATTAAAAATGATGAGGAATTTTTATAAATATTCTTCCGTCCATGTTCATTCGAATTATGCTGCGATTGAAGAGTTAGAACGTATAAGGGGGAAAGTAGTTCCGGATATCCACAAAGATGCGCCTATCCACCTTGCCATCATTACTATCTGTAAAGTGATTTATGATATATGCATTATAAGTAAAGAAGCTAATAAAGGACTTAAAAAGATACCTCCTATCGTTATAGAATTTATTGCTGAAGTTGGTAAAGGCAGGGATCCGTCTTAACCAAAGATTATTTTGCAAAATAAACCGGAGAATTTCAATTCCATCAAAGTTTGAGCGCAATCTCAATAAAATGGCTAATACTTTTTCCTAAGATAGCCATACCTGCTTCATGCACATTTTCAAGTTTATATCGCCCTTTTGCATTCCCATTTAATGCGTAATCATATCCGTTGATAGTAATGATACACCAATGTTTTTCACGGCACTCAACGATCACTTCATCTGCATAGAAAGGCCAATCTCCGTTGTATTCAGTTTTCTTTATTTCTTTATATTTATATTGAGGATTATATTTTCTTTCTAATTCATCCTGTTCGGTTCTTTTATGCCCTGGTTTCAGCATCTGATTATAGGAAGTGGTATGTTGACGATAGTTGGTTTGCCCATATTTACTTTTTTCCAATAAGGAAAAATTGTATAATACAACTGAATATTGATGCCCTAACGAGCCTAATGTCCGGAAATTAAATTGTCTGGAAAGAGCTGCTATATATCGTTCAAAAAGGATAATAATAGATCGGGATATTTCCCCAAATACTTCATGTTGTGTATTAAGATCAACCATTCTCTCAAAGCCGTTAGGAATTATTGTTAATAATTCATTCTCGAAAGCCTCCCACTCTTCTTTAGGATCCATTCCTGGTTGGCTTTTCCCTGTTATTATATCAAAGTTATGGTAACGGGCAAACTTTCCAAATTCGGATAAAATATAAAGAAGCCGTTTCAATTGTGGGTTATTTTTTAGAAACTCCTCATCTTCTTTTAATAAAGGTAAATTATGATTATTATAATATTCTTCGAGGATGGTATTCAATAATTTTTCCAGATCATGGCTCTTTTTACGGATGTAGTCATAAATGGGATATTTATTATGCTTGTTTAAATATCCCAGACAAATATATGCTTTCATCAGGCGCTCAAACCCCTGTGATAATAATTGGAAAGGAAGAAAATAGAAATCATTTCCGGTATCCAGGTTTTGTAATTCACCAAACCCTAATTTAATCAATTTAGCAGAAGTTTCCAGTTCTTCTAAAAGAGCTATATTACGTATGACCTGTTCATTCATGAGTTCTATTTTAAATAGAGATCGCCAATAATTCACGTCCTAATTCGTGAAGCGAATTGATTATCTTTTCCTCCTGTGCCCTGCGGGGCTTAGATCGTCCACAGGCATAATGGCTAAGTTGTTTCTGATTAATACCGGTCATGTGTTCCAACGCGGCTTTGGTAAATATTTTCTCGTAAAAGCATAAAAGGCTTTGTATATCAAATTTATATATCAATTCATAAGATGAATCGAAAATAGGAGAATATGGCTCACTATCCTCTTTTGCCCAATCGATATACTGTTCAATACTTTGTTTTATCTGTTGCTGTAGCTGTGTAAAGTTACCTGTTACAGTAACAACCCATCCCTCCAGTAATTCACATATGGCTGCATATCCATTATCTGTTTTTGTGACTGTAATGAGAACTTTTTCCATACTTATTTTTTTCAGATATTTACTTTCTGTTTTCCGGAAACAACCAGGACTAAAAAGTTAGCCCTGATTGTTTTTGAATACTCCTTAGCACAATTCCACAGATATCATCTGATAGTCCACCATTTACTGTAACTTTTCCTGGTTTGTCCGGATGCTTAAACTGGCGGTGGCTACCCTTTTGTTTAACCATCTCCCAACCGTCATCAGCAAGTGCTTTGAGTAGAACAGATACTTTTACGTTTTTCATATACATTTTGATTTAATAAATGACTTTACTAAAAAGAGACCCTTAGAGAAGCTTCCTTTATACTCACCTGGCATTTCAAAAGCTTAACATACGTTCTCTGGGAAAATGTATTTTTATAAGACTTGTAAAAGATCTGTATTCGTTACCGAATGCACAAAGATAGTAATATTGATATTATTTACAAATAAAATAGCAACAAAAGTATCCATATTGCTATTATTACAGATTTTATCTGAGCGTTTTTAGCCATATTTAAAGACGTATGCATCCTTTTAAGAGCCAAAGAAGTGTGCCACTATATAAAGAGGTAAAAGGATAAATAATATTTATAGTACAATCGTGCATTTGAGTTAATATTTATTACCATATCTCAAACAATATCATATATTTGCACACAACATACATCATATGACCGGGATCTATAACAATAGCAAAATTGATAAATTCCAAATGTATAACAAATAATGAGAAGAAGTGACAAACTATGACTAATGAAAAAATCAGGATGATACTTCTGAGGTTTATTCGTGTGAAAAAGGTATATTTCATGTTTTTTCATCCATCTATTTATACATATAGTCCAGCGGATAATTATAAGGAGATATATTCCGGCTATCTATACAACTTTCATTTCGTTGATTTACTGTATATTTACATTCAATTATCTCATAGAGAGAAGTATATTCACAATGCCAGAGATTTTTTTGTGGTCAGTTGCAGGATTTATATTAATCGCATTAAACCTCATGTTAGCACATAAACTGGCAGCATGGTTTGACAAAAAAATAAAACAATGGAATCAAACATCATAATCCGGGAGATAAAACCCGAAGAAATATATAAACTGGAAGATATGCTTTACGAGACGATCTACCAGCCTGACGAAAATAATTTAATACCAAGAGAGGTTTTACAAATACCGGAAGTAAACGCTTACATTAAAAACTTTGGAAAACAAAAAGACGATTATTGTCTGGTAGCTGATGCTGCCGGAGAGATTATCGGAGCCGTGTGGGTCAGGATACTATCACATCCCGTCAAAGGCTATGGATATATAGACGAGGAAACACCGGAATTTGCCATTTCTTTATTTAAAGCATATAGGAACCAGGGACTTGGAACCCGGCTGATGAATGCGATGATATTATATTTACAAGAAAAGGGATATAGACAAACTTCCCTGAATGTCAAAAAAGAAAACTATGCAGTAAAACTATATCTAAAGGTCGGATTTGAAATAATTAGTGAAGATGAGGAGGATTATTTAATGCTACTTGACCTAAGAAAGTCTATTGCTTTACGTTTTAATGACTGTATCAATAAAGCTGATCTTCAGGGATTATCAGTACTAATGACCGACAACCATACTTTTATAGATATGGCAAAGAACCGTACTGAAGGGAAAATAAACAATATAAATAAAACCTGGAAACCTTTTTTTGATTTATTTCCTGTTTATAGGAATATCTTTCAGAAAATAATAACTCGAGGCTCCACAGTTATTATGCAAGGGTATTCTGTCTGTTCTGACGAATGTCTTAACAATGTTTGTGCTATCTGGGTGGCAGAAGTTATCAAGGGTAAAGTAAGTTTATGGCATATTTATTCTGACAATGAAGAAAATAGAAAAATTCTCGGTATTTAAACCTAAGATAGTTATAATAAGAAACATATCACAATGAGCACTATTCAACAGGCAGAAAAAGAGGATTTAATTCCTATCCTGAAACTACAGGTGGAAGCCTTTACCCAGGTAGCAAAGTTAATGGGAGTATGTGAACTTCCACCGCTTAAACAAACCATAGAGGAACTTCAAAAAGAGCATGAATAGAGTATCATTTTAAAATATCTCTCAGCAGATAAAAAATAATAGGCTCAGTCAGGGGAATGCTGGACGGAGAAAATAACTGTCATATGGGTAAATTAATAGTCTCTCCGGATTACCAAAATCATGGAATCGGTAAAAAACTCATGTATCAAATAGAAAAATATTTCCCTTCCTGCAAAAAGTTCCTCCTCTTTACAAGCGAAGCCACAAAAAACACGTTGCATCTTTACCAGAAGATAGGGTACCAAGTAACAGATAAGCAACAAATGGGAGAAATCAGGATGTATATAATGGAAAAAGAAAATGCCGGATGAAATAAAAAAATCCGGTAAACTTCTCCGAAAATATAAATCTGGCTTTCCTGATTTCAATACATGCAGACTTGCTTTTCATTAAAGAATATGGATTTCACGAATGCGAAGAATTAGACAAAATTCTAATAATTTGTGTTACCTACTCATGCGCTGACTTATTTTACAATCCATTTATTGAGCATTTCCTGAATAAGATCTTCATCCGCTAAATGAGTATATATATTTTTAATAGCATCACCCTCTGAATACCCCATGATTCGTTCTGCCATGGTATCATTGATCCCTCTTAGGGCTGCTATCGTTCTAAAAGTATGCCTGGCTCTGTGAAAGGTCATTTTTTTCTTTATTCCTACCTCCTTCATAATTACTTTTAAATAACGATTCGTGGGTTGATTAGTTAATGGATGAAATATTTTCTCTACTTCTTCTCCATTTCCTACTAACTCCAGAACAGTAGAAGATACTATAGGAATTTTGTAAGTTACATCCGTTTTTATACGGTCATTGGTTAAAAGAGGAATTAAACTTCCATCTTTCATTTTCACCAGCTTTATATCCGAATAAGATAATTGTTCAAATTCACCGTAAGACAAACCACTATAACAGGAAAATAAAAATTCACGAAGAACTTCCTGTTTCCCTGCTTTATACTTTTTACTCCAATAGATCTGTTGTAAGATCTTTAATTCCTCTTCTGTCAGTACATCCTGATTTTCTGCTTTATGCATCTTTTTTATTTTGATCTTCTTATAAGGAGATTTTTTTATTTTTTCCTTATCAATGGCTAAACCGATCAAATATTTTAAATTGGAATGCTTCTTAGCAATGGTAGAGTCCATATTGCCCACCTCTTTCTCATGTTGATGAAATTTCTTTATGAAGTCCTCATCTATTTCGTCAAAAGTAAGTTCCGGCTTCCAGGCTTTCATGGTATTGATTAGCTTTTTATAGTTGTCAATTGTACCCTCTCCTTTAAAGGATTTTTCCAACTCTAACTGTGCCAGACAAAACTCATAAAAACTTTCCTGACTGGATTCGGATTTCTGTTTGGAGGGAGCAAGAAGTTTTTTTCTAAATTCTTTAGGTGACAAGGGAAAGAAATAATATTCTAAGATCAGATCCAATCCAGCCTTATATGTTGTATGGATTATTTTATTGATAGCAACAGAATTCAGAACAGTAGACTTCACTACATTTTTTCCTTTCATTCCATTCAGAAGGATGCAAAGATAAATTAAGACTAATTAAGGTCGTTTTACGTTTAGCTGTATAACGTAGTCCAAGCACTCTTCGGCCATCTTTGTCTTCCCGGTCCTTCCTTAATTCAAATTTAAAAGACGCTTTCATAGGTTTTGGAAGATTATTGTTGGGTAAACAATGGGTAAACATTTTTCCAAAATCTTAGAAATTTGCCTTCTATTTCTTTCACCAATAGAATACAAAAATAGCCATAAGTACCTAAAAAACAGAAGGAACAGAATGTTAAATTCTGTTCCTTCAACTATTGCAGAGGTTCCTGGCGGATTCGAACCGCCGTAGACGGTTTTGCAGACCGGTGCCTAGCCACTCGGCCAAGGAACCATTTTGATACTTGATATATCTGATTTGCGAGTGCAAAGTAAACCAAAGTTTTTGAAATAAACAAGTATTTAAAAGGTTTTTACTGATCACAATTATGCTTTTCCTTCTTTCTGAAAGTTACTTTCCTGTTCATCAGGAAATTGACAGTTCCATAGATAAAGAGACCTATAAACTGGGAGATATATTCGTTCCAATTAAGAATTTCGACCATACCAAGAAGAGTCAGAAACTGAGCACCGTAAGCAGCACCAAAAGCAATTAGAAAAAGAGGCACTTCTCTACGGAATTTTCCTTTTTTAGAGGAAAATATCCAGTATTTACTCCAGAAAAAGTTATTGATAAGTGCTGCTATATAACCCACAATGTTGGCAATGACATAGTCAAAACCAAGCCCTTTCATCATCCCAACGATCACTAAAGCTGTAATTAAAGCATTTAGCGTACCGATAATCATAAACCGTATAATCCGGGTCGATTCTTTGATCATATTCTTTTATTAAATGAGAATTTTAGATCTATGGGCACAAAGATACTATTTTTACGGAGATACGGATAGTTTGATTTTCCCTAACACGGATTCATTATTTGATTTTATATCTATTATTTTTTACCTTCTAATTAAGCTTCGGAAAGCCGGAATCCGTTATTTTCAGAAGTATTTTTGCGGAATTTATTTTTTAGCCTATATTTGCACCCACAATTGCAGCAGGTGGCTGTAGAATTGAATGTATTGATAAAAAGCCCAGGTGGCGGAATTGGTAGACGCGCTCGTTTCAGGTGCGAGTGTCTTTGCGGACGTGCAGGTTCGAGTCCTGTTCTGGGCACTTTTCAGGCGTAGGTGGTGAAATTGGTATACACGCTACTTTGAGGGGGTAGTGCCGGTTCCGGCGTGTGAGTTCGAGTCTCATCCTACGCACTTATTAAAAATCCCAATGGTTAAAATAAAACCATTGGGATTTTTATTTATTATCCTCTACTCTAAATTTTGTCAGAGTCATTTTGTTTTTGTCTCAGCATATCCTCCATAAGTCTCAATTAAATGAATCAGAAATTCTTCCTTATAATCATAATAAGGAGTATTCAGATCAATCTTTTCATCCTCAATCCATCTGTTGAAATGAAACCGCGCTTCTTCATAATAAGGAACAGTGATCCGGCGGGCAAAATTTGTGTATTCATAGAAGTCAGTTACCTTACACTCATTCCATAAACTTTCCTCCTGAGAACAACGGAAATAACCGGGATTCAAAAAATGCAGGACAAACGCATTCGCTACGGACAAAACATTCGGTAAAGGCATATTCCTGCAACCCGGATGTTTATTATATCGACAACAGCCCTCTTTTTCTCCCTTCCGCAACGGAGAAGCTTCCTGTGTATGTATAATTCTGAATCCCTCAACATATTCTTTTTTATTTTCATCTCTCCTTTTAATCCACTCTACTATACCTTCCTGCGGTATTTTAATGATTTGTCCGCATTCATCGCAAACAAATTGATTAAGAACTTCTAACATACTGGTAAGATTTAAGTTAGAGTTAAATATAGGAGTTCTCTATTGATTTTTACTACATTTTCGGGACGATTAATATCATATAAGAGGAAAAGATATGACATAATCCGTCACATTCAGAATTTATTTTTACAATTAGTGTAAAATAAGTGTTTTATAGATTAAAGCCGGAAGGAGTAAAAAGCCCACTTTCTAATTTCTTATATAGCTCCGAAAAGTGACTCACAAAATGTCTGTTAATTAAGAAAATAAAAAATGAATTTGTTTAACAAGAGAAAAGCCTCCCATAAAGAGGAAGCTTTCCTTTTATATCATCCGATTGCGGTTAAGATCAAAGAGCAAAATGAGGTTCCCGGTGGATCCACTGCCCGCGGGTAAAATCCGGGAAATCGACGACTGCACCACCCCGCGCAATAGACATTTCCGATAATCCGGAGATAGCACTCCAGGCGGCTGCATCATAGCAATCCATCGGAGCCGGTTTCTTATTCCGGATCGCATCAATAAAGTCATACATCATGATGAAATCCATCCCACCATGTCCGGCCTCTTTGGCTTTTTCTTCCAGAGAACTCCACAATTTGTGATCATATTTTTTGAACCACTCATCCGATTCATCCCAACGGTGAGGTTTGGACTGGCCTTCTACATACACATGATTTCCGTCATTCATCCATAAACCTTCCGTCCCCTGGATACGGAACGCCAGAGAATAAGGGCGGGGCAGGTTCGTATCGTGTGTTACAATGACAGTCTGGCCGTTGGCACATTTGATCATAGAAGTAACGATATCTCCCAGGTTAAACTGTATTTTTGCATACGGATGGTTCTCTCCGCCATTGTCTACAATAAATTTATGCAATCCGCGGGACTGAGTAGCCATCGCTGTTAAAGAGAGAAAACGGTTTCCCCGGTTAATATCCAGGCAATTGGCCACCGGCCCGATCCCATGCGTCGGATAAATATCCCCGTTCCGGCGGATCGAATGTTGCGTACGCCATTGCGCCTCAGCAAAAGCAGTGGGTCCCATACGCAATTCACCTCCTTTTTTATAGGAATACTGGGTACCGTCATTAAATTTCACATCCCGCAGGTCATGCTGGTAACCACAGGTAGCATGGATCATCTCTCCGAACAATCCCTGTCGTACCATATTCAGAGCTGCCATGCAGTCCCGGCGGTAACAAACATTCTCTAATATATTTAACTGGCTTCCGGTTGCTTCCGACACATTTACCAGGTCCCAGCATTCTTCTACCGTGTTCGCTGCCGAGACCTCCACCCCTACATACGGAACTCCGGCCTTCATAGCTGCCACCGACATCGGCACATGCCATTCCCAGGGAGTAGCGATGATTACGCAATCAAATTCTTCGTTATTCAGCATCTGTTCAAAAGCCCGCTCACTTCCCGTGTAGACTTTCGGTTCCGCTACACCAAATTTGGCAATATGTTTAAGGGTACTTTCCAGCGGGCCTTTTTGTATATCACAAATAGCCACAATCTTGTTTCCCGGTATGGCTAAGACATTATTAATATGTTCCTGGCAACGGGAACCGGTTCCAATAAATCCGAAACGCAATTTTCCGTCATCCTTACCAACAGCTTTCTTTTTAGTCTGAGGCTCTGCAGCATCCAACGTAGTAGCTGCTGCCACATTTCCACCAATAGCTAATCCGGCCGTTCCAATACCGGCAGCGGTAACTTTCTTAATAAATGAACGACGAGTGTTTTCCATTTCAATCTGTATTTTGAAGTAAGTAAACAAAAGTAGGGTATTTTATTCAAAAAATGGCCCTCTTTTGTTACTTACCTGCGTGTTTATGAAAAGTTCTTTATTTTTTTTGTTCCCCTATAATTTCTCCGGATCACGGATTCTGAGTTAACGATCCCGGATAGGCATTGATCTCATCTAAAGGAATATACTGGATCACCCGGTTACTGGTAGCCGGCACTTCCAGCAATTGGCTATGAATTCCCGGATACGGACGTTTCAGGGTTTGCCCCAGTCTGTAGATATCGACCGTACGGTGCGCTTCAAAGGCTAATTCCAGACGTCTTTCTTTAATAATCCGTTCAGCCGCATTCTCCGCTGTTAAGGATTCATATTCACCACCCGTGATCGCCCTTCCGCGGACCCGGTTCAACGCCTGCAACGCACTGGCATAATCCCCTTTCTTCGCATACGCCTCCGCTTTATTCAGATACAGTTCCGCCAAACGAATCACGATCGGAGAATGCAACTGGCTCTCTCCACCCTGCATCGAACATTTAATAATGAAAAACTGCGGATAACCGTTACTAACGGCCATTTGCTGATCGATATGTCCGGTATAGACCATACCTTTATAATTAACAGAATAGGTCCGGTCCGCTTCTTTTACCAGTGTCAGCGGATAGTTGACTCCGTCTATTCTGACAGAGTAGTTTCCGGGATTACCGGTAATGGTATCCTGACGATACGTATAGCCGGTGATCTCCCCCTTATCCGTTTGTTGTGTAATGATATACCGGAAAACTTCCTGGTCTTCCGACGTATATTCCGGCGCAATAAATGCCCAGCGGGCATCCCCTTTATTTTCTACTTCATACAACAGGTCCAGATAGTCACCACTTGCATACACTTCTCCCCATCCTACTCCGTAAATCGTGGAATACATCCCTCCGATACTTCCGAACAGGTCACTGCTCGTAAATTCAGACAAAACTCTTTTAACCGCAAAGATCGTTTCCGTCTGGGAAGGAGCATCCGGTTCCAGTTCATTATATTTCAGGAAATTCTCCCGGGGCAACAGCTCATAGTTTCCGGAATTGATCACCAGGTCTGCATAATGGATTGCTTTATCCGCATATTCTGTTTGCGGATTCTCATAGGTTCCGCTCATATACAGATAGAGACGGGAAAGTAGTGCCTGTGCCACTTCTTTAGAAGCATAGATCGATCTCCTTCCGGCCGGTAACAGGGATTCCGCCTTTTCCAGGTCCGCAATGGCCTGCTCATAGGTTTCTTTTACAGTAGCCCTGTCCGGTAACACCAGGTTGTTCATATCCGCCGGAAGTCCATTGACAATCGGAACCCCCAGGTTGGTTTCCGGGTCCTGATAATAAGGTCTTCCAAACGTACGGCATAAATAGAAATACATCATTCCACGAAGGCAATAGGCCTCTCCAGTGAGCTGGTCCACATCTCCGTAATTACCCTCATTTGCCAGCTTAATGATATCGCTGGCCTGGGAAATGACTTTGTAACTATCTGTCCAGAAAGTTTTCATACGGGCATTGGTCGGTGTATGGTTGTAAGAAATGAATTCAAACCAGGAATCCGTAGAAGTGGCCTGCTTCATCACATTATCTCCGCCAAACTCGCCGACATAGTGCATATTGTTAGACCAGCTTTTCAGACGGGAATAGCATCCGGTTAACAGGATCTCAATATCATCCTCCACCTGTTCCTGTGTATACTGGTCATAAGGAAACCGTTCCAGATCACATGCTGTGAACGTACAAACAGCCATTATAAATATGAATATCTTTTTCATTTTCCGTCAATTTAGAAATTAAGATTCAAACCAAACATAAACTTACGTGTCTGGGGATAAATACTGGTTGCTACCCCTGAGATTTTATATTTATCTTCCCGGGCAATATAAGAGGGTGGCAATTCCGGATCAATACCGGAAAAGCCGGTAATCGTAAAGAGGTTTTCGGCACTGAAGTAAACTCTCATATTAGAAATGTGCAGTTTAGGCAGATTGAAATTATACCCAATACTTGGTGATTTCATCTTCAGATAAGTAGCACTTTCCAGATGACGGGAAGAACCTTTATTGGATCCGGAATCATTCCCATAAGAAGCTGCCGGATGGGTAGCTATATCCCCCGGTTTTTCCCAACGGTTCCAACCTTTCTGTAGTTTCATCTGGTTCCTGTCATTATAAGCCCCATCCGAATCATATTCAATCCGGTTATAGTTATAGATCTTTCCACCCACCGAATAGCTGAAGAAAGCGGACAGATCAAAGTTCTTATATCGCAGGTCCGTAGAGAATCCCCCGAAGAAATCCGGACTGGAAGTTCTTACTGCCACTTTATGGGAAGAAGCCTCCCCATAATCATTCGTGATCACCCGCTCACCGGCATCATTGGTCATATACCACTGGGGCTGGCCTGTCTGTGCATTTACTCCTGCCCACTCGGTCAGATACCAGGTATCCATATCCATGCCGGGTTTCAACAGAATATTGGCATTATCCAATACCCCGGAGTTTGTTGTTAAAATAATCTCCGGCTGATCCCCATATAACTCCCGGACCTGGTTCCGGTTCAGACCCAGATTTGCACTGATACTCCAGTCCCAGTCCTTCAGATCCCTGAGCACATCATAAGACACCGTCACCTCAAATCCACGGTTACGGACAGAACCTACATTCTGCCAGGATTTGTTCAGACCGGTTACGGAAGGCAGAGGCACTTCATATAATAAATTGGACGTATTCTTATTGTAATAATCCAGGCTGATATCCAGACGCTCAAACAGGGTCAGGTCCAGACCGATACCGGTTGTGTAGGTCTTTTCCCAGGTGAGATCCTTATTCTCGATCTGGGTAATAATTCCACCCGGCACTTCATCATAACTCTGTGTATCATACAGGAAATACTGAGGATAATACTCTTCCGGACGTTTACCGACCGAACCATAGCTGGCACGTAGTTTCAACTGGTTGACAAAATCTAAAGTAAAGAAATCCTCCCGGTGGACATTCCACCCACCGCTCAAAGAAAAGAAATTATCATACCTGGCATCCACCCCGAAGTTGGAAGCACCATCCCGGCGGAAAGAGACCTGTGCCAGATACTTATGGTCGTAGGCATAGTTCACATTGGCCAGGAAAGACTGCACGGCATACTCTTCCTGTGCCCCTACAATCGTACGGGGAGTTGCAGCCGCATCGGCAACTGTGAATCCGGCACCGAAACCGCTTACCGTAGATTCGTTTTTGGTAAATGTATATGAATTCCACTCATACGCTAAAATTCCGCTGATACTATGCTTATCCAATAGTTTATTGAAACGTAACAACTGGTTACTATACACCCGGTAAGATTGTTCAATCTTATCTGTCAGGTTTCCGTTGTAACCTGCACCATCCCGGGAACGGGGATCTTCATAGTTTTTACGGGTCCGGCTGATGTATCTGCAACTGTTAACTGAAGCAAAGGTCAACCAGTCAGTCAGTTTCACATCAAAATCCAGATTCCCCATCACTTCATACGCCAGGGTCTTTTCAAAATTCCATTGCAGGTCATACATATGGTTATTACCTGTACTTTTCACCCATTCAGACGGACGGTATCCCACTAAATTACCCTCACTATTATAAGGAGAATCCCAGGGCAGAAGGCTATAAAACACACTGATATCCGGTGCCTGATCCATAATATCCCTGCGGGATGCGCTGATCTGGGGTTTGATCTTTAACCAGTCTGTCACATCATAGTCCACATTGAAACGGAAATTGTAACGGGAATAATCATAATCCTTTACAGCTCCCTCTTCGTTATAATATCCGATGGACGTGTAGGTCCTGATCTTTTCAGACCCGCCACTGACAGAAACATTATAATCCTGTGTGAAACCTAATTTGGTTCCTTCTTTAAACCAGTCATAATTCGCATTTCTCAAATCCTCATCATAACGGCCGAAGGTGATCTTGTCCTGATTCGGGAAGCTCCTGAAATAATCATATAATTCAGTCCCATTCATCATCTGCAGGTTTCCCCGGGTCAACTGGTTCACACCCAACTTAACAGAGGCATTCACAGAGGATTTGCCTGCACGGCCTTTTTTGGTCGTTACCACAATCACCCCATTCGCACCCTGGGAACCATAAATAGCAGTCGATGCAGCGTCTTTCAAAATAGACATGGAAGCAATATCCGCAGGATTCAGATCACCGGAATTAGTACCCACGATCACACCATCAATCACCCAAAGCGGGTCTGAACTACCGTTGATGGTCGATTTACCACGGATCACCACTTTACCAGCCGCACCCGGTTGTCCGGAACCCGGTGTCACGGAAACCCCGGCCGATTTACCCACCAGCATATTTTCTACCGATGGAGTCGTATTGGTCGTCAGTGTCTCCCCACTCACCACCTGCATCGCGCCGGTCAGACTTTCTCTCCGCTGCACGGTATACCCCACTACCACCACTTCATCCAGTGCTTTCGTATCCTCCACTAAACGGATGGTCATCGGGTTAGCCTGTGCCAGAACTTCCTGGTTGTTATACCCAATGTAGGAAACGATCAGGGTAGTACCTGCCGGAACATCGATAGCAAAATTGCCATCAAAATCCGTACTGGTCCCGGTAGAACTGTCCTTGACCAACAGGTTGGCACCAATCACCGGTTCCCCGGTCATCGCATCCACAACAACACCGGTTACCTTAACGGTCTGTTGTGTTACCTGTGTGATATCAGGTTTGGGCTTGTTCGTAGATTCAGAAGAGGATTTGTAAACAATGATACGATTCTCATTCACTACAAATTCAGCCTCCTGATTTTTCAGGGCACTCTTCAGAATCTCTTCCACCGAACAGTCTGTCATATCAATCGTGATACGCTCATTCAGATCAATGTCATTGTTTCTGATAAGGAAGGAACAATCAAACTTTTCTTCGATTAACTCAAAAAAGTTCTTTCAGGGTCGTGTTCTGCAACTGTACAGACATCGTGTATGTCTCTAATTCCGATGCATGCACGGCTCCCGGGAGTATTGGCGCGGAGCCCCAAAGGAGGGCGGCAACCAACAATCTGGTTGTCTTGTTTGAAAAATACTTCTTCATGTAATTAGATTTAATAAATACTGTTATTCAATATGTTTAGCAATTCCCAAATTCAAATTTCAGTTTTCGGTTTAAGTAATTTGTTATCCATAAGCTATGTCTATTTTGGTGATTTATCGCGTATAATCATTCCGGAATCCTGCCGGCTCCAAGTATATTTCTTTTCTATATCCACTTCCTCTAGTATATCCTGAAGCGTATAGTCTGCCGTAAAGCTACCGGAAAAGACCTCCTGAGCCAGACGGCTACTTTGCAGATCAATCTTCACATTAAATTTCCGTTCCAGTTGAGGGATCAACTGTTGAAAAGTTTTGTTATGAAACCGGATCACCCCCTCTTTCCAGAGATAAAAATCCGAAGCGACTACCCTTTCCACAGAAACATCTGCTGTTGTTTTATGATAACTCAATAATGTACTGGGGATCATTTCCATTTCTGCCTGTTCTTCCTTACGGGGCACACGGACATGGACTTTCCCGGAAACCAACACCACATCCACTGTTTCCTCCTCTTCATACGCCTTTACATTGAAACTGGTCCCTAACACTTTTACCTCCATGCCACCGGTCTTTATGACAAATGGCCGGGCAGGGTCCGGAGCCACTTCAAAGTAGGCCTCTCCTTTTAATTCCACCTCCCTGAGTCCGGAAGCAGGATCTTCTTTATAGATCAAGGTAGAACCTGCATTAATCCATACGTTGGATTCATCCGGTAAGATCATCCGGCTATTGGCTCCCAAAGGAACTGCCGTTTCCAGATACACGATCTTTTCCTGTTCCGGGAAAGCATTTTTTCCGGCCTCATATCCCAACGATCCGATCCCAAATAAGATCAGGACAGAGGCAGCAATCTTTACCAGCCTGTTTAAATGGAATTGCTTTTTCCGGAAGCTTCCGGCAGAACTGACGGTTCCGAAATGCTTTATAAAATCAGCTTTTCTGTCTGATATGAATAAAGGGACATGGACGGTAGCCCACCAGTCCGACATTTCAGCAAAGATCTTTTTATTCTGCTCATCCGCTTCCAGCCATTCCCATATCTCTTTTTCCTCTTCCGGGGCCGCCTGTCCGGAAAAATAATGAAAAAGAAGAGTTTGTAAATGTTGTTCTTCCATAATACTTTTTAAGGTATCTGTTTCGTGTGCTATTTCTATTATATACACCCAAAAGAGAAGAAGCGTTTAAAAGAAACCGGATTATTTTTAAAAAAATGAAAAAAGGCCAGGGAAGTAATGGTTATATCCTTTAAAAGTGGCTTCAGTTTAGTAAGGGCAATTTTGATTTGTACCCGTACGGTACTGGAACTGATATACTGCTCAGCCGCAATCTCTTCAGACGATTTATTATGATACAGATATTGAATAAATATATCCCTGCATTTTTTAGGAAGAAGATTGATCGCTTTCAGTACTTTCTCCTGCGATTCCTCCTGCTCCAGATGCTGCAAGGGTTCTTCCGGCTGCCCGACCAGTCCCTCCCGGAAATGAAGCAGGTTTTCCTGGATATCAGTTAAAGGTACCTCTTCCAGACGTTTCTGCCGAAGATGATTAAGACACCGGTTCTTTACGGCCCTGACCAGATAGGCATTTACCGGAGCAGTTAATAGAGTATGGTTATTCCAGATACTGACAAACACATCATTCACAATCTCTTTGGCAGTTTCCGCATCATAAATATATTTAGTGGCTACGGCGCAGAGATAGACATAGAAAGTACTATACAATCGTTCAAATGATTTTATATCTCCCTGGTTAACGCGGATTAATATGTCGTCCTCCTTTAGTTTCAGCATACATTAGACCTTGACTAAGCAAATATACAAAATTTAAGGTTTAAAGTTCAAAGTTTAAGGTTTATAGTTTAAGGTTTGAACCTTAGACTTATCTCCCCTGCTCTCTATTGTTTATAAAAAGTTATTGCTTTATCTTTGTCTGGCTATTTTTGACTATCTTTACCAAACCTATTCATATGAAAGAAATACAGTTACTACTCAAAAAGTTTTTCGGATATTCCACGTTCCGTCCTTTGCAGGCAGAGATCATTCAACGTATTTTACAGAAGAAAGATGCCTTGGTCTTAATGCCTACCGGAGGAGGTAAGTCCATCTGTTTCCAGTTACCGGCGATCTACCTGCCAGGTACTACAATCGTTGTCTCTCCCCTGATCGCACTGATGAAAGACCAGGTGGAAGGATTGGTGGCAAACGGGATTCCCGCCGCAGCCCTGAACAGCATGCTGCCGGAAGAGGAAAAACAACGGATCAAACAACATTGCATCCAGGGAAAGATCAAACTACTTTATATTTCCCCGGAAGGACTGGTCGGAGAACTGGACTGGCTGCTTCCCCGGATGGAGATCTCCCTGATTGCTATTGACGAAGCACACTGTGTATCCCACTGGGGACATGATTTCCGGCCGGAATATACTCAGTTGGCTGTTCTGAAAGAACGGTTTCCGGACGTTCCGATGATTGCCCTGACAGCTACCGCAGATAAAGTAACCCGGGCCGATATCCTCAAACAACTCAACCTGAAAGATCCGGAAGTCTTTATTTCCTCGTTTGACCGGCCCAATCTATCCCTTACCGTGCGGAAAGGACTGGGGAAAAAGGAGAAAATCACTTCTATCGTCAACTTTATTCGTTCGCGAAGAGGGCAAAGCGGCATCATTTACTGCATGAAACGAAATGACACCGTGGCAGTTGCAGAAGAACTCGCCAGATTCAATATCAAAGCCGTAGCCTATCACGCCGGTCTGAATGCAAACACCCGGGAACAGGCACAGAATGACTTTATTAATGACCGGGTAGAGGTGGTGTGTGCCACAGTAGCGTTTGGTATGGGAATTGATAAAAGCAATGTTCGCTGGGTGATCCATTACAATATGCCCGGAAGCATAGAAAACTACTATCAGGAGATCGGACGTGCCGGACGGGATGGAATGAAAAGTGACACCCTCCTGTTCTATTCCTTAGGGGATCTGGTGCTACTGCGCAGATTTGCCGAAGAAAGCGGACAAATGGAGATCAATCTGGAAAAGCTGAACCGGATGCAACGCTATTGCGAAACAGATATCTGCCGCCGTCGTATCCTGCTGAATTATTTTGGGGAAGAAGCGCAGCATGACTGCGGCAACTGTGATGTATGTAAGAATCCTCCCCAACGGTTCGACGGAACCATCCTGGTCCAAAAAGCTTTAAGCGGGATCCTGCGCACCAACGAAAAAGTAGGGATACAAATGCTGATCGATATTCTGCGGGCTTCCGGCAGAATTGACCTCCTCCGGTTGGGCTATGATAAATTGAAGACCTACGGAGCCGGACGGGATCTGCCGTATAAAGTCTGGAAAGAATATCTGTACCAGATGCTCCATTTGGGATATATAGAAATTGACTATGCAAACGGTAGTGTACTAAAAGTAACCCCCTTAGGCCGCAAGGCACTTTTCGGAGAAATAGAAGTGCAACTGGCTACTTACCTCGAACCGGAAGAAATGGTCAAACCGGAAAAGAAAAAGCGGGAAAAGAAAGAGAAGTTCAAAGCACAACCAATCCGCCCGATAGTGCATGGTTCTGTAGAAGAGAAGTTGATGGATGCCCTGAAACAACTCCGGAAACAGTTAGCGGAAAAAGAAAAAATGCCCGCTTATATTATCTTCTCCGATGCCGCCCTCGAAGATATGGTCGCCCGGAAACCCCGGAGCTTAGACGAATTCCGGGAAGTCCGGGGCGTAGGAGAAGCCAAACTGGAAAAATTCGGAAAGGTTTTTATTGCGTTGATCCAATTCATCCTGAAACAGGTTTCCTCTGACTAACCAGAATTATAAACCACTTCTGTCTATTACAGGAAACATGTTCCCTTATTAGGAAACACGTTTCTTAGGAGAATATTCACTATCGCACATTATTTCTTTTTTAACGAATATCTAATCAAATGAAAGTAATAACTTACGAATTATTCTTAATCTATTTTTTTTGATATAAAAAAGATATTAATTTACTTTGTATCCGAAATAAATTCCACTTGTATAGATGAAAAAATTGACACTTCTATTCTCTTTGTTTTTTCTGTGTACCACTATATCTGTTTCCGCACAGGACTCGGTGACTAAAAAAATTATAGAGATCGGACAAACAGATAATCAGGTAATGGACCACCTGGACATATTGACCAACCGTTTCGGTGGACGTCTGGTAGGTTCGGATGCGTATGCCAATGCTGCTGAATGGGTAGCCTATAAGTTTAAACAGTGGGGGCTCGAGGTAGAGATCCATGAGGCGGGTAGTGTGCCTGTTGGTTTTAACCGGGGTCCCTGGTTTGGTAAGTTACTGGGGGAAAACGCAATGGATCTCCACTTCGTTACTCCCTCTTTCACTTCCGGAACCAAAGGAGTTCAGCGGGGCCATGTACTGATCGAACCTGCTACCCGGGAGGAATTTGAAAATATGAAAGGTGTTCTAAAAGGTGCATGGGTACTCATCAATGGGATCAATGCCGGATGGCCCATAGACCGATATGCCAAAGGAGATTCTCTACGGTCCATAGCGAAAGCGGAGAATGAAGAGATCGCAGTTAAAAACCGGGAGATCATGCGTTCTAATTGGACAAACCGGACCAATGAACCGATGTTGCCCTACAATCAGGAGCCGGCACTCTATTACCATGAAATGATCGAAGCGGGAGTATTGGGATTTATTCAGTCTTCTGCTGTTCCTATGCGTGCGCTATACGACCGGAATTTAGTAAATGATCCGAACACGACTTTTGAGAATCTTCCAACCGTGCCGGATATCAAACTGGACGAACACCAGTACAAGATCATTCGCCAAATGGCACAGGAGAAACGGTATTTCCAGTTGGAATTTGATATCCGTAACCACTTCAAGATGGGTCCGGTCAAATATTATAGTGTATATGGTATCATTAAAGGAAGTAAATTCCCGGATGAATATGTAATGGTTAGTGGTCACCTTGATGCCTATGATGTGGCAACAGGAGGTGTGGATTGTGGTTCCGGAGTCACTCCTACAATGGAGGCCGCCCGCATGATCAAGCAGGCAGGAGGCAAACCGAAACGTACCATGATCTTCTGCGCATTTGCGGGAGAAGAGTTCGGACTACTCGGAGCCGAGGCCTGGGTAAGGGATAATAAAGAAAAGCTACCAAAGATATCCAACATCTTTAACCGGGATGGCGGTCCGCTGGCTCCTGTGGGATTGAATGTACCAAAAGCTATGTACAAGGATTTTGTAAAAATTTGCGAACCAGTGAAACAGATTCGTCCGGATTATCCGTTTGAGGTGAAAGAGGTAGAACCCCGTCCCCGTCCGAAGGTGACTGGCAGCCATGACGGGACCGTATTTATGGTACAGGGTGTTCCGGCCATCAGTTTTGTGGAGCAGGATGTAAAAGGATATAATTTTCAATATCAGGAAATATGGCATACAGAGCGGGATCTGTATAACAAGAGTATCCCAGAATACCAGGAGCATGCGGCCACTGTAACGGCTGTGGTGTCCTATGGGGTCGCCAATCTGGACAAACAGTTATCCCGCGAAGGGCTTTATATAGAGGAATAAAAAAATCCTTTAATCAAAGCCTGAAGAACACACTTTTTCTATGCCCCGTACGATTCCTTTTCGTACGGGGCTCTTTTAATTTTAAGCTATTCTTAAGCCATTCCATTTTTATTCCTTCCGTTTTTGTATATCCAGGAAGGTTTGTGCCGTTAAATCAGGAGACCTTATTCTATCTGTTTACTAACACAACCGGAGATTATAAATTGATAATCAATTTAGTCCAAGTTTTTTATTCAATTAGAGTCAGAGGATTCCAACAGAGAAACTTTATCTTTTACAATACGGAAACCATTGTTGAAGTGTTTGCTGTTGGGGAAAATATAGTAGCGGCAAGTGGGGCGACAGATAGCACGTTCATTGAACCAGGTCCCTCCACGCACCGGTGCATATATCTCACCCTCTTCTTCAATCAACTCTGCACACCATTCCCATAGGTTTCCACTCATATCATAAAGACCTAATTCATTAGGTTTTTTCATGCCCACCGGATGAGTTCTGCCTTCGGAATTTCCGGCATACCATCCCAGACTGTCCAATTCCATCCCTCCGCTATAGAGATGGTTGCGGTTCCCATAAAGGCCTCCGCGGGCGGCATATTCCCATTCTTCTTCAGTCGGGAGTCTTCCTCCGGCCCACTGGCTGTATTCACGGGCTCCATACCAGGTTACATAAAGAGCCGGATGAGATTCATAACCTTGTGCCGCCTCTTCCTGCTGGATCCCCCACTCCGATTCATAGTAGAGCGGTTCCCCTTCATCCGGCCCTGACCTGACGGTCCGACTCCCATAGACTTGTATGAAATAAGCAAACTGATAATTGGTAATCTCATACCGACTAAT
>Ga0192243_10123_pt1 | contig 30935 bp, 29 predicted proteins | sample Koala_Koa27_K3_FD_131233 | JGI IMG/M metagenome (GOLD analysis project Ga0192243, IMG submission 131233) | Enriched cells from koala feces incubated with labeled cellulose particles, San Francisco Zoo, California, United States - Koala_Koa2-7_K3 ... | reverse complement strand
ATGCCTTCCGGGTACTCGGCCTGTCCGGTCACCACCGTCATCGGGTTCATCCTCTGGTCATTGACGATCAGGACCCCGTCCTTCTTCAGAAAATGAGCATAGCGGAGGGCCTCAAGGCGCTCAAACGCGATCAGCACATCGGCCTGCCCTGCCTCCACGATGGGCTCCGCCACAGAATCGCCGTAGCGGACAAAGGTGACCACGCTGCCGCCCCTCTGGGCCATCCCGTGTACCTCGGATATCTTCACATCAAAACCGGCCTTCCTGGTGATTCCCCCAGGATACGGCTGGTGAGCAGGGTTCCCTGTCCGCCGACGCCGACAATCATTATATTCTTTGTCTCCATATTCTCCGCCTCCTACCTTTGACTGTTCCCATTCTCTTTTAAGCTGATCGCCCAAAATTTGCAGTTGCTCATACAGAGTCCGCAGCCGTTGCACATGGTCTCATCGATCACCACCGTGCCGTCGTCGTCTTTTCTCATGGCCGGACAGCCGGAGGCCAGACACATGCCGCATTTCTTGCAGGACTCCCGGTTCACCTCACATTTGCCCTTGGGAACAAAGCTCTTTAACAGGGCGCAGGGGGACTTGGCTATGATGACCGAGACGGCGTCCCTGGCGGTCTCCCGTTTGACGACCTCCTCCAGTTCATCGATAGCAAATGCGTCCACCTCGTACACATGGTCGATTCCGATGGACTTGCAGAAGTCGTAGATGCTGATGGCCTTCACCACATCCCTCATCAAGGTGACGCCGGTTGCCGCGTGGTCCTGGTGTCCGGTCATGCCGGTGGTGGAATTGTCTAAGATCACCACGGTTCCGGTGCCCTGGTTATAAACCATGTTCATCAGGGAGTTGACGCCCGTATGCATAAATGTGGAGTCTCCGATAACCGCCACCCAGTTTTTTATGTAGTCCTTGCCCCTGGCCTTCTCCATCCCGTGGAGGGTGGATATACTGGAGCCCATGCAGACCGTTGTGTCCACCACATTGAGGGGAGCCACGGCGCCTAAGGTATAGCAGCCGATATCGCCGGCCGCGTGCAGCTTCAGCTTCTTTAACACGGAAAATGTGCTTCTGTGGGGACAGCCCGGACAGAGAATCGGCGGTCTGGCCGGAACCTCCTCAGCCGCGAAAAGATCCAGGTCTTCCTTCAATATGTCCGTGCGCAGCATGTTGGCGCTGTACTCGCCCTGTACCGTGAAGATCTCTTTTCCGATCACCTGGATGCCCCAGGACTTAACCTGCTCCTCGATGACCGGCTCCAACTCCTCCACCACATATAACAGCTCTACTTCGGAGGCAAATTCCTCGATCAGCTTCCTGGGAAGCGGGTGTACCAGACCCAGCTTTAACACCGACGCATCCGGAAGGGCTTCCCTCACATACTGGTATGGGATTCCTGAGGTTATGACGCCGATCTTTTTGTCCCGGTACTCCACGCGGTTTAAATCCATGGAATACGCATCCTCCGCCATCTTCTTCATCCTTGCCTCCACCACGGGGTGGCGACGGATGGCATTGCCCGGCATCATCACGTGCTTGGCAATGTTCTTCACATAGGGCTTATCCTCCACGGCCTGCCGCTCCTCCAGATTCACAAACCCCTGGGAGTGGGAAAGTCTGGTGGTCAGCCGCAGAATCACCGGAGTGTCGTACTCCTCCGACAGTTCAAACGCCCGCTTCGTAAAGACTCTCGCTTCCTCGCTGTCGGACGGCTCCACAACCGGCACCATGGTCGCTCTCGCTACCATCCTGGTATCCTGCTCATTCTGGGAGCTGTATATGCCCGGATCGTCGGCCACCGCCAGAACCAGACCGCCGTTCACTCCGATATAGGACACGGTATATAACGGATCTCCCGCCACATTAAGTCCCACGTGTTTCATGGATGCCAACGCTCTGACACCGCTGATGGATGCGCCGATAGCCACCCCCAGCGCCACCTTCTCGTTGGGCGACCACTCGGAATAGATATCCTCTTTATATTTGACTATGTTCTCGCTGATCTCCGTGCTGGGCGTACCCGGATAAGCCGCAGAAACCTTCACTCCCGCTTCGTAAGCCCCTCTTGCAACGGCCGCATTCCCCAGCATCATTTCCTGATTACCTGCTGTCTCTTTACCCAAAACCCCTTCCACCTTTCGTAATAATAATTTTTTTCACTACGTGCATAGCATCTATAATATCATAATCTACTTTCTAAGGAAATCTTTTTATGGTATACTTATTCAAATTATAAGTGATTTTTTAATTTTAGGAGGGAAACTGATATGCGTCCGACAAAGACAGTAGAACAGTCAAGAACCGAGCAGGTACATCTGCTGCGGTATGAAGATATTAATGGGGAAGGAAGACTTTTCGGCGGAAAACTGGTCTCCTGGATCGACGAGGTCGCCAGCACCACCGCCAAGCGCCACGCCGAGACAGGCGTCACCACCGCCTCCATCGATAACCTGGTTTTCAAAAATCCCGCTGAATTAGACGAGCTGGTGGTCATAACCGGCCACGTCACCTACGTGGGCAATACCTCCATGGAAGTGCGGGTGGACTCCTATGTGGAGGAGTTAAACGGTACCAGGCATCCCATCAACCGCGCTTACTTAACCATGGTTTCTCTGGGCAAAGAGGGCCATCCCACTCCCATACGCTACGACATCTCCTTAGATACGGAAGCGCAGCGCGGGGAGCAGGAGGGCGCGTTAAAGAGAATCGAGCTGAGAAAGACCCGCAGGGTGGAAGGCTATTAACCTTCCACCCGGGCCAGCACCAGCTTTTTTTGTTCCGGGCGGACTTTTCCGATCTCATAGGCGGATGAAAGCTTCTTTGCCCCGGCCCTGGCCTTCTCCCCACTTTCCGCATAAACCACTGCAAGCACGTCTCCGCTTCTCACGGCGTCCCCGTACTTTCTTACAAGCATGATCCCTGCCGCATAGTCGATCACGTCCTCCTTTTGGCTGCGTCCGGCTCCCGCCAGCACAGAGGCGATCCCGCAGCTTTCCGTATCCATGTGGACCACATATCCGTCGGACTCTGCCTTCACTTCCACCGCCGCCGCTGCCCTGGGAAACTGTTCCGGGTGATCGATATAGGACGCGTCTCCGCCCTGCCCTGCGACCATCTCTTTCAACGCCCGAAGAGCCGAGCCGTCCTCAATGGTCTTTCTGGCCAGACAAAGACACTCCTCCACCGTGCCCCGATCCGCCATGTAAAGCATGTTGGCAGCCAGCTGCAGGCAGACCTCCGTCAAATCCTCGGGCCCTTCTCCCCGCAGTGTCTCCACCGCTTCCACAACCTCCAGAGAATTACCTATGGCGTGGCCCAGCGGCACGTCCATATCGGTGATCACGGCGCAGCATCTGCGCCCGGCTCCCTTTCCTATGGCTACCATCTTCTCCGCTAAGGAGATGGAATCCTCCAGCGTCTTCATGAACGCGCCGCTTCCCGTCTTCACATCCAGCACGATCCCATTGCTGCCCGCCGCAATCTTCTTGCTCATAATCGACGAGGCGATCAGCGGAATGCTGTCCACGGTGGCTGTCACGTCCCGCAGGGCGTAGATCTTCTTGTCCGCGGGAACCAGATTCCCGGACTGGCCGATGACCGCGATCCCGTGGCGGTTGACCAGATCAAAGAACTCCTCCCGGGGAAGTGAGGTCTGAAAACCGGGGATGGACTCCAGCTTGTCAATGGTGCCTCCCGTGTGGCCCAGCCCTCTGCCGGACATCTTGGCAACCTTCACGCCGCAGGCCGCCACCATGGGGCCGATGATCAGCGTGGTCTTGTCTCCCACGCCTCCGGTGCTGTGCTTATCCACCTTGATTCCCTCGATCGGCGACAAGTCCACCATCTCGCCGGAGGCCGCCATCTCCAGAGTCAGCCCGGTCATCTCCTCATCGCTCATCCCCTGAAAGTAAATGGCCATCAGCATGGCGGACATCTGGTAATCCGGGATGCTGCCGTCCACGAAGCCCCGCACCATCCATGCGGTTTCCTCCTTGGTCAGCTCCCCTCCCCGTTTCTTCTTCTCAATCAAATCATACATTCTCATCCGATCTCTTCTCCTTTCATCGTCACATCAGAACCAGAAGCGCCACCGTGATCGCCACCACACTGATGATGATGGACATGGAATTGATGGTGCTGGCCAGCTCCACATCGCCGTTTAATTCCCCGGTAAAGGCGGGGGACACGGAGGAGATAGGGCCCAGCACGACGATTGCCAGCGTCCTTTTGATCTCCTCGGAGAAGGGCGCCGCAAAATAGAAGCCTATGGCCATCAAAACCGCACAGACATACCGCACCAGCATCACCTTGCTCAACTCGGCCATCCTCTTTTTGTCCAGATTGATCTCAAACCCGATCCCGATCATCAGAAGGGCCAGAAATGCATTGGAGGCCCCTATGGTATCCGCCATGGACAGAAACAGAGCCGGCAGCCGGATATTCAAGATCGCCAGAATTGTCATAATAATGTATGCGTCGAAGGGGAGGGAGGAGACCAGCTTTTTGAGGATCACAGACAGCGTCACCTTCTTTTTATCCCCCGCTGCGGAGCTGGCCGCCGTGAAGGTTATCCCCGTGCACATAACGGCGTTGCCCGCGTCAAATAAGCTGGTCACGGCGAAGCCCACCGGCCCCAAAAAGCTCTGGACAAAGGGTATGGTGAAGTTGCCTATATTATACCCCGACAGGTTGATCATATCAAACGCTTTTTCCGCGCCGGTGCCTTTTAGATTGATGAGATATCCCACCGCCACCATCAGGATGTTGCAGAACAGTCCGATGGCGCACATTAAAAGCATGGCCGGTTCCATGGTCACCTTGCTGAAATTCGACACGATGGCCGCCGGCAGTGTGATCTTCAGCACGATTCTGGAGATCAGATAAAAGTCGTTGGCATGAAAAAAGCCACGCCTTTTCATCAGGTAACCGATGGCGATAATGAGTATAAAGGATGCTGCTTTGATTAATACGGCTGTCATGACAGAAGCCTCCATCTATTTATAGTATGACTTAAAAAGCGGACGGAGAGATAACCGATCATCTCCATCCGCCCGTTATTTCATTATAAAACCTCAACGCTCCAGCCCTCTGGGCCTTTTACCTTACCTAACTGGATACCGGTTATGGTGTCATAGATTCTCTGGGTAACCGGTCCGATGTTGCCTCCGCCGATCTCCATGCGCTCCTCCTCGAACCGCAGTTCTCCGACAGGGGATACCACAGCGGCGGTTCCTGTGCCGAAGCACTCTTCCATCTCTCCCGACTCGGCCGCCTTGATCACCTCGTCCACGGAGATCCGTTTCTCCTCCACGGGGATGCCCCACTCCTTGCACAGAGCGATGACGGAATCTCTGGTGACGCCCGGAAGGATGCTGCCGTTTAACTCCGGAGTCACAACCGTTCCGTTGATCTTGAAGAAGATGTTCATAGCGCCCACTTCCTCGATGTACTTTCTGTGCACGCCGTCCAGCCACAGAACCTGGGAATATCCCTCCTCGTGGGCCTTCACCTGGGAAGCTAAGGAGGCCACATAGTTGCCGCCGGTCTTGGCCTCGCCGATGCCGCCCTTTACGGCTCTGACATACTCGTCCTCGATCCAGATCTTCACCGGATTTAAACCGCTCTCGTAGTATGCGCCCACCGGGGATAATATGATCATAAACTTGTATGTATCAGAAGGTCTCACACCCAGGAATGGATCGGTGGCGATCACAAACGGGCGGATATAGAGGGAAGTACCCGGCTTCGTCGGAATCCAGTCCTCCTCCAGCTTAACAAGCTTTTTCAGCGCTTCCAGGAAGATGTCCTCCGGGATCTCCGGGATGCACAGCCTTCGGTTGCTTCTGTTGGCTCTCTCGATGTTCTTGTCAGGACGGAACAGTAAGATCCTTCCGTCATCCGCCTTGTATGCCTTTAAGCCCTCAAACATCTCCTGTCCATAGTGGAACACCATCGCGGACGGGTCCAGTGAAAGCGGCTGATACGGTACAATCCTGGGATCAATCCAGCCCTGTTCCCTGACGTAATCCATGATAAACATGTGGTCGGTAAATATGGTGCCGAATACAAGCGGATTGTCTTTTCCAGGCTTCTCTTTCGGACAAGTTGTTTTTTCAATTCTAATCGTTTGCATAGTATACTCTTCCTTTCCCATACCGGCATAACTGTCAGCGAAATCTTTTTCTCATTATCAATCAAATTGCATATTCTGTCAATAGCTTTTTCGACCAGATCTAGGTCTGATTTGCATGGCGCATATGGCATTTTAGCCAACCTCCTGAGAAGAGGCGCCAGCTGTATATCGCCCCTCTCACCACCCAGTCCATAATCATGGCAATCCAGACGCCCAGGACTCCCAGGCCCAGGCCCCGACCCAGCACGTAGCTCATGGCCACGCGGCAGATAAACATGGACGCCATGGTGGTGCACATGGCAAATTTTACGTCGTCCGCGGCGCGCAGCGCGTTGGGAAGCGCGAAGGACGGCGGCCAGATCAGCACACAGCTGATGCCGTGCAGAAGCGCGATCTCGTAGGTCATCCTGGCGGTCGTCTCCGACAGGTGATAGAACCCGATGATCTGGGGGCAGCAGCAGGGTGGTCGGCAGGCAGATCAGAAGGTGAGCGCCCATAGCCATAAAGCAGAAGCGGACGGCGTATTTCTTGGCCTCCTCATAGCGCTTGGCGCCCACGGACTGGCCCACCACGGTGACGAGAGCCAGACCGATAGCGGTGCCGGGAATCACCTGGAAGGACGCCAGGGTATTGGCCACCGCATTGGCCGCGATGGAGGCGGTGCCGAAGCTGGAGATCAGTCCCGCCACCAGAAGCTTTCCGCCCTGGAAAAGGCCGTTTTCTATCCCTACGGGCAGTCCGATTCGCAGAATCTGGCGGATCATATCCGGGTCAAAGCCCAGCCGCAGATTCTTAGCGATATGCAGAGGAAGCTTCTCATTTCTGATGATATAGATCATAATCAGGGCAGCCGTCACTCTGGACGTCAGCGTGGAGATTCCGGCCCCCGCCACCTCCAAGTGAAATACGAAGATCAGCACCGCATTGCCCACCACATTCATCCCGTTCATGAGGAAGGAAACCTTCATGGAGATCTTGGAGTTGCCCATGGACCGGCACAGGGCCGCCGCTCCATTGTAAGCCGCCAAAAACGGGAAGGACATGGCGGTTAAATAGTAATAGGTCCTGGCGTAATCCATGACCTGAGGCTCCAGCTTTCCGTAGATGCCGGCCAGAATCTGATAGTTGAAGATCAGGGACACCACCGCCAGAAACGTGGAGAAGGATACGATGACCAAAATCAGCTGGTTGGCCGCCCGGCAGGCCCTCTCCGGCTTCTTCTGTCCCAGCAGATGGGAGGAAACCACGGCGCCGCCGGTGGCAAGAGCGGAAAACACATTGATCAGCAGGATATTCAGCACATCCACCAGGGAGATACCGGACACCGCCATCTCTCCCACGCCCGCTATCATGATCGTATCCGCCATACCAACCGTCACGGCCAGAAACTGCTCCACCACCAGGGGAAGCACCAGACGTCTGATATCCGCCGCCGAAAAAAGCATGTTCTCATGAGTCTGTGTCATAGCTTTTTGCTACCTCTCTTTCCGTTTAGCTCAGGCCATACGGTGTACAGCATCGTTCCAAAACAGGCGGCTCCGCCGATGAAGTTGGAGACAGGCTCCGCCATCAATATCCCCGTGGTTCCCAAGTGGAACGCCTGGGGCAGAATCAGGATCAGCGGGATCACGATGATCACCTTGCGGAAGATGGAGAAGAACACCGCCCTCTTCGCCTTCCCCAGGGCCACAAACACCGACTGGCCCGCAAACTGCAGCGACATCATAAAGAAGCCGAAAAAGTAGGTTCTCATGGCCGGGATACCCGCCGTCACCAGATCGACATCCTGGTTGAAGATTCTGATAAAAAATCCCGGGAAGAAATCCACCAGCCCCCACATGACCGTCGTGTAGATGATGGATACCGCGGAGGTAAACACAATCGCCTTCTTCACCCTGCCGTACTCCTCCGCCCCGTAGTTGAACCCCATCACCGGCTGCGCGCTGTTGGTGACGCCGTTGACCGGCATGGAGATCACCTCCCGGACGGAGTTAATCACCGTCATGATCCCTACGTAGAGATCGCCGCCGACCGCCTGTAAGCTGGCGTTATACATGATCTGCACGGAGCAGTTGGTAATCGCCATGGTAAAGCCGGACATGCCCAGCCCCATGATATTTCTGATCCTGCTGCCCTTCAGCCGGAAGCCCGACCGCTTCAGCTTCAATATCGTCTTCTTGCCCGTCAGGAATTTGAGTATCCACACCGCCGACAGAAACTGGGAGATAATCGTCGCCAGGGCCGCTCCCCGCACTCCCATCCCCAGCGCAAAGATGAAGATGGGGTCCAGGATGATGTTGGTGACGGCGCCCAGCAAAACGGTCATCATCCCCACCCTTCCAAAGCCCTGGGAGTTGATGAAGCTGTTCATCCCCAGCCCCATCATCACAAAGATACTGCCCAGCATATAGATGCTGATATAGCTGTCCGCATAGGGGTAGGTCATGTCGCTGGCGCCGAACAGATAGAGCATGGGGCGCTTGAAACACAGGCCAAACACCGTCAGCAGGATTCCGAAGATGATCATCATGACAAAGGAGTTCCCCATGATCATCTCCGCCTCCTCCGTGTTCCCTCTCCCCCGCTCGATGGAGCACAGAGGAGCGCCGCCCATGCCGAATAGATTGGCGAAGGCGATGACCATGGAGATAATCGGGAGGCAGAGACCGATTCCCGTCAGAGACAGAGTCGCCTGCTCCGGAATTCTACCTATGTAAATCCTGTCCACGATGTTATAGAGGACGTTGATCAGCTGAGCCAGAGTCATAGGGACCGCAAGACTCAGGATATTCTTTACTATACTGCCCTTTGAGAAGTCATTTTTCTGCTCCATTCCCCCACCTCTATGTAAAATTTAAGTAAAGTTCCACGGTTTCTATTCTAATCGCAAACGCCGCATATTACAACTACTTTTTTATAAAAAAGTGGTTTGTTATAACCTGTAGTTATATTAATAATAAATGCAGGAAATACTGCTCTGACGGCGTCAAAAAATGAGAGTCCCTCAGAAAGAGACTCTCATACAATTTCATATAAAGTTCCTATTTTCTTCTGCCCATCAGGCGGATCAACTTTTCCGGCGCCGGGGCGGCCCAAGGTCCTGGCCTTTACCGGCATTTTCACACCTCTGCTGCCTCCGTCTCATCCGCCGCCACAGCCTCCGCAAACGCCTCCTTCACGATCCTGCAGCTCTCGCTCAGGTCGGGATCTTTGCTAAAGAGCGCGGAGTTTCCGATCACCAGGCATTCCGCTCCGGCCTCCCAGAGCAGGCGGTAGGTCTTCTCGTTGACGGCCCCGTCGATCTGGATCATGTATTTGTAGCCGTTCTCCTCCTTCAGCCTTCTGGCCGCCCGGATCTTCTCCAGCATCTTATAGTTAAATTTCTGCCCTGCAAATCCCACGTCCACGGTCATGATCGTGAGCATATCGACCTCGCCGATATATTCCTGGATAAAGCTCAGGGGCGTGGCGGGATTTAGGACGATTCCGAACTTTACATTCCTCGCTTTCACCTGGTCGATGTTGCGGAAGGCGAAGGTGTTGATCGTCTCCGCCTGCAGGGAGATGTAGTCGGCTCCGCTGTCGCAGAACACGTCCACATACTCGTCCGGATGCTCCACCATCATATGAACGTCGATGGGCAGCTCCGACACCTTTTTTACCGCCCTCAGCATGTCGGAGGACAGGGCCATATTCTTGCAAAAATGGCCGTCCATCACATCATAGTGAAGAAAATCCATGTGTTGATTTAATATTTTAATCTGTTCCTCTATATGGAGATAATCCATACACATGAGGGAAGGGGAAAAGTACATTTCTTAAACCTCCTGTCTGTTTCAATTTTGTCAGTTTTTCATGCCCGCGTGTGCGATCCCCGCCACAAAATACTTCTGGGCGCAGACAAACACGAGTATCACGGGTATCATCGTCAGCAGCGTTCCCGCCATCAGCCAGTTCCAGTGGGTTGACGTGGACCCTTTAAACATCTGCAGCGCCAGCTGCACGGTCCTGGTCTTTTCGTTTTGAGTCATAATCAGCGGATACAAAAAATCATTCCAGGTCGCCGATGTTTTCAGGATACAAAGGGTGGCCAGAATCTGCTTTGACATGGGCAGATAGATCTTATAGTAGGTCTTAAAGCTGCCGCAGCCGTCAATCTTCGCCGCCTCGTCCAGGAATTCCGGAAATGACATGTAAAACTGCCGGCACAAAAAGATTCCGAAGGAGCCGGACAGAAATGGGATGATCAGCGACCAGTAGGTGTTGAGGGCGCCGATTCCCCCCTGCCCCATCCAGTTGTTCCCACCCATAAACGGGATGGAACGCAGGATGACAAACTGGGGGATGATGATGGCCTGGGGTGGGATCATCATTCCCAGCATGATAATCAAAAACAGGACATGTTTCCCCTTGAATTTCAATCTGGCAAAGGTATAGCCTGCCACCGAGTTAAAGACCAGGCTGCCCGCCACCGTCACCGCCGTCACGATCAGCGAATTGGCAAAATACCGGGGCCAGTTTCCCATGGTCAGCACCTTTTTTAGGTTATCAAAGTTAAACTGGCCCGGTAGCCACCGGAAGCTGGCCATGGCGACCTCCGAATCCGTCTTAAAGGAGGTCAGGACGACGATCAGTATGGGGAACACCACAATCAGCGCACAGAGGAAGATCACCCCTGTGACCAGCCACGTGGATATCATGTTTTTACGCTTCACTCTCCATCCCTCCTTTGGAAACCATCATATTGACAACGGTGATAGCCAGGATGATCAGCATGAGGATCACCGACTCGGCCGACGCATATCCCATCCGGTACAGCTCGAAACCATTTTTATAGATCTGGTGGGCCAGGGTCGTCGTCGCATTGGACGGGCCGCCTGCGGTCAGGATATACACCTGACCGAAGACCTGAAAGGAGTTGATGCACGCCATGACGAAGATAAAAAACGTGGTGGGCTTCAGCATGGGAAGGGTGATGGCCTTCAACTGCTGCAGCGGGCTGGCTCCGTCGATCCGGGCCGCCTCGTAGAGGTAATCCGGTATGGATTGAAGCCCCGATAGGAAGATCACCATGTTGTATCCGGCCGTAAACCAGATGCCCACAAAGCACACGGCCAGCAGCGCCCAGGAGGAGTTGGTCAGCCAGCCCACCTTTCCATGGCCGAATAGGTGGAGTACCTTGTTGATAATGCCCGCATTGCCGTCAAACATATAGAGCCACGCCATGGATACCGCCACCACCGACAGCACGTTCGGCATATAAAATATGGTCCGAAACAGCGCCTTAAACCGGCATTTGGTGTTCAGCGCCAGGGCAAACATCAGTCCGATGCCCATGGCTACCGGGATGGTAAATACACAGTAGACAATCGTGTTGTAAAATGCTTTTTTAAACAGCTGGTCATGAAACAACGCCGTATGGTTCCCCAGTCCCACGAACTGGTACGCCGTTAAATCATAGTCCGTAAACGACATTACCACCGTCCACAGAATCGGGACCAGCAAAAATATAATAAAGATCAGATAATTGGGCAGTATGAGCAGATACGCGATCTTGTCATTGCGCCCCTTTCTACGTTTCCCGCTTTTCAATTGACATGATCCTTTCTGAGATTGTGGTCCCCTACTGGAGAAGGGCGTTGTACTGGCCAGCGCAGTCCTCCAGCACCGTCTTCGCGTCGCTGCCATTGTAGAGCGCATCCTCGATGGAGGCTCTGAGTAAGGACATGAGATCCAGGAACTTATAGTTTAAGGTGTCGCTGTAGTTGACGGCATGGCTGTACATCTCGATGATCTCCTTGTTGTCGCCGGACTGATCCTGCTCGATAAACCAGTCGGCCAGGGAGGCTCTGGACGGTGTCTGACCCATGACCTGGGCAAATTCCTTCTGAGAGTCCGAATCGAAGACATAGGACAGAAAATCCGCGGCCAGCTCCGGGCTCTTGGAATTGGCGTTGACGCTGTAGAAGGTGCCCAGTGTCAGAGTATTCATGTGAAATGCCACCGCCGCCATCTGATCGGGATACGCCAGCTTGGCCGCCGCCAGAGTGGACTCGATGTTGATGGACATGGCTGCGATGCCGTTTACGATCTGGGAAGAACCGTCGCCGGTCTCATTGAGCACGGCCACTCCGTCGTCCAGCATACCCTTCATGGCCTCCAGGGCCTTCACGTTGGCCTCGCCTGCAAAGGCGGCTGTCAGGTCCTCATTCCACAGCCTCTCCCCGCCAAACCAGGAGGAGAAGATGAAAAAGTTCTGTTCGCAGCTGACGGCGCCGGAGGTTCTCGCTTCCAGACCGGCCACCTCCACATTGCCGTTGCTGTCGTAGACCGTCATCTTTTTCGCCAGTTCAGCCAGCTCCTCGATGGATGAGAAGTGAAGGTCGTCTTTCGTCACGCCTTTCTCCTCGGCGATATCTGTCCGGTAGAACAGGGTGCGGACGTCGGGCATCAGAAGGCCGTAGGTGCCGCCGTCCTTTCTGCCCTGGGCGAGGATATTGTCCGGGATATCCGTCCAGCCGTCCCACGCCTTGTCGATATAGTCGTTTAATGCCAGCAGGTTTCCGTTATTCTGCAGTGCCCCCAGCTGCCCGTAGCCGACGCCGAACACATCGGGTCCCACGCCTCCTGAGAAGGCCGCGTTCAGCTTTGTAAAATATTCTCCCCAGGGGATGAACGTAAGCTCGTAGGTAAAGTCCGGATTCTCCGCAGAGTAGGCTTCCAGCACATGGTTCCACGCCTCGTCGTAGGAGGCGTCGCCGGTGCCGGGAATCCATACGATTAAGTTTCCGCCGGCCTCACCTCCAGCTGCCCCGCCGGTTTCGGTGCCCGCTCCCGCCGTACTCGCACCCGTGCCTGCCGTCTCTGTTTTCCCCTTGCTGGAAGACGAGCAGCCCACCATCGCTGTCATCATAACTGCCGCCAGTAATCCACATAATACTCTTCTCTTTTTCATGTTTTCCTTCTCCTTTTTTCATTGATTATAACCGTTCAATACCCTCATGTCTGCGGGCGGAAATTCTTGCTGCACCGCCTGCCTGATGATCTCTAAAGCCGTTCGTCCGGCAGTGCAAAAATATTAATTTCTACCGGCGGGGCGATTTCCGGAAGTTCAAAAGAATCCCCTGTCTTTCTGATCCACTCGCCCAGCAGGTTGTTTAACTCAATCTTTTTCGGTATGTAATCCGCGATCAGCGCCATGTTCATCTGCTCATAGGGATCGTCTTTTAAGTTGTACAAAAGCCACTCATGGCCCTCCACCGCCACGTATTTCCAGCCGTCCTTTGTGACAATTCCCCTCCAGGCCGCCCCGATGCTGTTGTGGTGCATGATGGGGATGTTGCATTGGAGGTAGACCTCCGCGGGCTCGTTCTTTGGCAGAATTCCCGTCACATGGCCGGAATAATCAAAGCCCTGCATCCAGTCGGGAACCGGGATGTTGCACAGTCCCAGTGTCGTGGGGGCAATGTCCACGTGATTGACCAGAGCGTCGCAGATCCCGGCGTGGTTGTTGCCGTAGAGAACCGGCGGCGCGATGCTGTAGAGGCAGCCGTGACCGTTGCTGATGATGAACGGCACCCGCACCGCTTCCTCGAAGGGCGTGGTCTTTCTGAACTGCCCGTGGGAACCGTGCATGTCGCCGTGGTCGCTGAAAAACATGACGTAGGTGTCGTCCGCCAGCTGAAGATCATCCAGGGCCTTCACGATCCGCCCCGCATTGTAATCCATGTTTTCGATGGCCGCGTAGTATCCCGTCAGCTCTCTGGCCGCCTGCTCCTTCACCCAGGCGATATCGGGAACATTGTTCCTCAGCCTCATATCGCTGGGGCGTTTGTCCTTTAAAAACTCCTCCGGGGCCAGGTAGGGATTGTGGGGAGAGAGCACCGACATCACCGCAAAGAACGGTTCCTCCCGCTTCTGTTCCTTCATGTAGTCGATCAGCAGATCTGTGACCGCGTCCGTCTCAAAGCCCTTCAGCCGGTAGAGCTCTCCTCTGTCGTCGTTGACGTAACAGTCCCACGGCTCGTTGTTGTTCTGGTAGCCGTTAAATTTTTCAAAACCCCCTCTTCTCTCCGGCGGAATCTTGTGGAGGACCGCACGGTTTGGGGCCAGCTTTCCCTCCGCTCCCTCCGCGTCCAGATGCCATTTGCCAAAGTAGGCGGTCTTGTAGCCGTTCTCCCTCATGACATGGGCGATGGTCTTTTTCTCCGGCGGCAGCCCCAGGTCATGTCCCGGAGTGCAGTTGTTGGGGTACAGACCCGTCAGGAAGGAGCCGCGGGCGGGACAGCACAGCGGGAAGCCGGACCTGGCCTGGACGAAGTTAATTCCCCTGGCCGCCAGCGCGTCCAGGTTCGGCGTGTGGACATTGGGGTCCCCGTTGCAGCTCATGGCCTGGGCCCGCATCTGATCCGGGATGATCCAGATCACATTGGGTTTTTTCGGCATTGACAGTTTCTGATTCATAATTTGTTTCCCCCCTTTGTTTGTTGCAGGTTATACTATCTGATTGTTGAGCTTATTTACCGCGTACATGGCCGCTCCCAGCACTCCGGTCTCCTGCTTGCACTTGGAAAACAGGATTCGGATGTTCTCCGCGGGCATGGGCTTTCGCACCTTCTTTTTGATCTCCTCCAACAGCGTCTCCATGGGGAACTGATCCATGTAGATGATCCCGCCTCCTAAGATCACGTAATCGGGGTTGAAGATGTTGATCTCCGTGGCCACCGGCAGGGACATGCTCTCCACAAATTCCTCCAGCACCGGGTGAGGCCAGTGCTCGGCGAATACATCTCCGATGTCGGTGCCGGGAAATTCCTCCGCACAGATCGCCTCCAGCCGTTTTTCCCGAGGCGATGCCCTCGATACAGCCTTTGTTTCCGCAGGCGCACCGGGCCTCAGATCTCCACACCGGTATGTGGCCCAGCTCACAGGCCGCCGAGTTCTTCCCCTGCAAAAGCTTTCCATGTACCCAGACTCCGTTCCCGATCCCAGTGCCGAAAAACACTCCGATCACGGTCTCGTCACTGTTTATCTTGTTTACGGTGATCTCGTGAAGCATTAGGAGATTGGAATCTTTATTTAGGAACACGTCACAGAAAATCGATTTTCTGAGAGGCGTGACTAAATCGCAGTTGTCGAGAAATTTTAAGTTGGGAGACGAGATGGGCCCGTTGCCGCTGTTATTGATCAGGGACGGGATGCCGATGGAGACGGCTGCCAGCTCATAAGATCCCCGGCCGAGGAGCTCATGGATCTCCTCTGTTATGATGTCCAGGGGACTGTCCCTCAGAAGCATCCGCTCACTGGGCAGTATCACAAATTCCAGAAGCTCATACTCCATGGATACGAGACCGATCCGGATATTGGTTCCCCCGATATCTACCCCTGCTACTACTCTTGTCATGGTTTTTGTTTTCACTCCTTATCTTTCTTGGAAAATCGATTTTCTGAAGCTCCTAAGCTCCACCTGACCCGATTATGATCAATGATCTATCAGGTGGACTCTCTGATCTCCAGCTTTGCTTCCAGCTGAATATGCTTTTCCCCGTCTGTCAATGCTTCCCCGTTGATCAGACGAAGCAGGATTCCCGCCGCGGATTCCCCCATCCGCTTCTTGGGCTGGACCATCGTCGTGATGCCCGGTACTATCATCTCGGAGATGGGGATTCCGTCAAAGCCGGCCAGCTTTACCTCCTGGGGGACTTTGATCCCCTGTCCCAGAAGATATCTCATGGCCCCTGCCGCAAAGAAATCATTGTCGCAGAACAGCCCGTCGATCTGCTGTCCTGAGGAAAGCAGCTCCTTTACCGCCTGCTGCCCCACCTCACAGTTGACGCTGTCATACTCTCTCTCCATGGCTTCGTCGTAAGCAATCCCGTATTCCGCCAGTGCCCTGCGGTAGCCCTGCCTTCGTAACTCGTTGGTCCTGGCCTTGCAGGAGCCGGTGATCAGAGCGATGTGGCGGGCTCCTCTCTCCAGAAGATGTCTCGTCGCCTGATAGCCTCCGGCCTCATTGTCTATGGTAACCGAGGGAACCATGTCGCTGACCGGACGGTCCACGGTGACCACGGGAACCGGGTAATCTTTTAATGCCTCGTCTGGGTTCTGGCCCATACCTAAGAAGATCAGTCCGTCTATGAATCTCCGCACCAGATCGTCTAAGTATTTCTTCTCCTTCATCTCATTTTCCGAGGTACTGCAGACGATCATGGTATAGCCGTTCTCGTAGAGATAATGCTCGATGGCATCGACGATCTCCATAAAAAACATATTAAACTCCGGTATAATCACCCCCACGGTGGAGGTCCGCTTGGTCTTTAAGCTTCTGGCCAGCAGATTGGGCTGATAGGTCAGGGCTTCCACCGCCTCATACACACGGGCTTTGATCTCGTCCGAAACATACTTGGAGTCATTCAAAACATTGGAAACCGTGCTGGGAGCCACATTCGCCTTCGCCGCGATATCTTTTATCCTAACCATCCGTTTCATCACCACGCCTTCCCAGAAAATCGATTTTCTGAATATGAATTTAGTATAGCATAGGTTCAGTGGCTGCACAATGGTGCAAAAGTATAAAGTTTGATGATTTTTTTGGTTATTTCGTACAATCATGGTATGCTGTCATCATAACTAAAAAAAGGATGGTATTCATCTCTGAAATCCCATCCTCTTTTCATCTGCCTAATCAAGAAACATTTTTAAAAGCATTTCTCTGCCGTTAACCAGTCTGTGTAAAACTCTAAGTATGTAAACGGTCCGCTTCCGTTCATCGATCAAAAAGTATACTTTATAATTTTTATAATATGTCTTTCTGATTCCATACTTTGCCAATTCGCGATCTTCGTCCAGTTCATGACTATGCGGAAATATACTAAGGTTATTCATCGTTTTTCTGACTCCATTTACAACACGAAGTGCCGCTTCCGGAGCATTTAATTCATACGCAATATAGTCTGTCTGGTTTGTGATATCATCTTCTGCCATAGGCAAAATCACGACTTCATAATCAGCCACGGGAATACTTTTTCTCCAGTTCATCAAAGAATTCGTTGCAGTCGCGTCCTTTGCCCAAAGCTATATCATGATAACTTTCAAGTACCATCTCGCGTATCTGCTGTTGATTCTCATCCATTTTTTTTGGATCATTCAGAATCTGTTGTGATGTTTTCGTATCAATCACCTCTTTCTTCATATCTGACTCTAACCTTAGTATACTCAATAATTCTTGTTGTTACAAGAAATGATTGCTAAAATATAATAGCGACTTATCATGGATTATATCGTTGCTGATTGTGTGATGTAACATGAGTGCTGCTGAAAAGCAGCTAAAAAAGAATTTCAGATCATCTGAAAGAAAACATAAAAGCTCCTGGCTACAGGAGCTTTTAAGATGGAGTAGACGGGATTTGAACCCGTGTCCAAAAACCAATTCCCTGTTCTTCTACTATCATAGTCAGTTCTTTGACATTCCCTCTGCCGCCCGGGAACTAACACTCTGGCGGGTTCAGTAGCTTCATAATACGTCTACCGGTTCAAAGCTTTGCCGATAAAGTTTCTCGCAAAGTCGATGCCAGGTTCTTAACGTGTGAGTGCGTTAAGGCTGACAGCTGCATTAAGCAGCGATTGCTAAATTGTCTTCAGCGTTTATATTTATTTTTGCCATTTGACGCATTGCGTACGGATAGCTTCACCAGCTGCATGGCCCCTGTCGAAACCAGTACTACCCCTTGCTGGTACCATTAAGGTAATGCTTATGATAGCATCAACGAGCGAAAATGTCAAGGCATATGCTGCGGATCTTCCTCAACCGTTATCGTCTCCGGCTTTTTGGTCTGAACCTTTACCAGGAGGCAGGTCAGCGCAATCAGGATGGCGGAGCCGGCCAGCACACATAAAAGCGTGATCCAGATATTGCCGTAGTCACGGCTGCCGAAGATGGAAAGCAGATAGCCTATGGCCAGATAGACGAAGGCCGCTCTGCTTAAATGAACCGATTTGGCCACACTCGCCATGACATCGGCCTCGATGGATACTTTAAAAATTGACAGCTTTTTAAACGCCTCCTCAGCCACGTGGCCGCCGGACTTTCCGAAGGTTCCGATCAGAAGAATCACCGCGCCGGAAAACTGGAAAATCACGGAAAGGTTGAATATCAGAGTTTCTCCCACGCTGCCGGACAGCCCGAACTCCCGCAGTGCCACCGCAATAATTCCCAATGCGATAATCCCCTGAAATATCGTGCTCAGCAGCTGTAGTTTATCACTGTTTATCTTCATGTCTTATGCTCCCTTTTTTCTTTTATCATACACCATAATCCGACAAAAAGGAAGCGCTGTGAACCTTACAAATTTCTGACTTTAAAGTCTCTCTCCAGCTCTCTTCTCTGATCCTTTTTGGCGATATCCTGGCGTTTGTCGTAAAGCTTCTTGCCTCGTGCCAGGCCGACCTCCACCTTGACCAGGCTGCCTTTAAAATAGACCTGGAGCGGGACCAGGGTATAGCCCTTCTCTGCGATCTTTCCGCTGAGCTTGCTGATCTCCGACTTGTGCATGAGCAGCTTTCTGGTCCGCAGCGGATCTTTGTTAAAGATGTTGCCTTTTTCATAGGGGCTGATGTGCATCCCGTAGATGTAGACCTCCCCTTTATCGATCCTGATAAAGGATTCTTTGATGCTGCATTTGCCCATACGGATCGATTTTACCTCTGTGCCGAACAGCTCGATTCCGGCTTCTATCTTGTCGTCTATAAAATAATCGTGGTATGCCTTCTTGTTGTTAGCTACCAGTTTAAAACTATCTTTCAAAGTAATCAATCCTCCCTTGATCAGAACATTTCTTATCGCATTTCCCGCATAAGTAAAGGATAAGAGCTGGCAGTTGTCAGCTCTTATAAAATCACGTGATATCCAAAAGCTCTTTTATTTTGTTCACTTTTCCTCCGTTCTGTAACTCTCCAGTACGAACGTAAATCAAATGTACACCTATTATGCACTGTCCCGGAGGTGATTACAAGTCTGTCTGTTGAGGAAGCAGAGCTTTTGCGGGAATAAAATCGATGGTTTTTGCAAGCTTATCGGTACCTGTCACCTGGACGCGGATGGGCTGGCCCAGTTTGAAGGTTTTTCTGGTCAGCTCTCCTACCAGCTCGTAGTGTTCCTCGTCAAAGATATAGTAATCCTCGTTGAGATCGTTGACATGAATCAGGCCCTCCACCGTGTTGGGGAGCTCTACATAGAGGCCCCAGTTGGTGACGCCGGAGATGACGCCGTCAAACTCCTCACCGATATACCGGGACATGTATTCGCATTTCTTCATCTTCTCCGTGTCCCGCTCGGCGTCGTCGGCGCGGCGCTCCATGGCGGAGGACTGGACGGCCACATCGGGAAGAATCTTCTCGTAGTGGGCAATCCGTTTGTCTGACAGGCCGCCTCTTAAATTCTCCTTGATAATCCGATGGATCTGCAGATCCGGATAGCGGCGGATCGGGGAGGTAAAATGGGTATAATACTTGGCTGCCAGACCAAAATGGCCGGAGTTATACGGCGTATATTTGGCCTGCTTCATGGACCGGAGTGTCAGGCGGCTGATCAGAGCCTCCTCCGGCGTTCCCTCGATCTTTGTCAGGAGCTTTTGCAGCTCTTTGGGGTAGACCTCGCCCTGCTGGGTGCGGATAGAATAACCGAAGTTGTTGATGAAGGTTCCCAGCTTCTTCATCTTCTCCGGGTCGGGATTGTCGTGGGTACGGTAGAGGAAGGGCAGCTCCTGCCAGAAGAAATCCTCCGCCACGGTCTCATTGGCCATCAGCATAAAGTCCTCGATGATCTTCGTGGCCGCGTTGCGCTCGTAGGGGCGGATATCCACGGGTTTTCCCTTCTCGTTTAAGATGATCTTGCTCTCCGGGAAATCAAAGTCGATGGAGCCGCGTTTGCTTCTGTTCTCCCGGAGAATGTCGGCCAGCTCCTTCATCAGATCAAACATGGGGACAAATTCCTCATATTCCTTCATCACAGCCTCATCCCTGTCGGTTACGATGGCATTGACGGCGGTGTAGGTCATTCTGCGGTCCACGTTGATCAGCGTCTCGGCGATGCGGTGGCCCATGACATGGCCCTGTTCGTCGATCTCCATGATACAGCTGAGCGCCAGACGGTCCATGCCCTGGTTGAGGGAACAGATTCCATTGGAAAGCTTGTGAGGCAGCATAGGAATCACCCGGTCCACTAAGTAGACGCTGGTCCCTCTGCGCAGCGCCTCCACGTCGAGAGGACTTTTCTCCGTCACGTAATGGGAGACGTCGGCAATGTGGACGCCCAGCGTATAACCGTGGTCCTCCTTTGATATGGTGATGGCATCGTCTAAATCCTTGGCATCCTCCCCGTCGATGGTAACGGTCTGCAGGCCGCGAAGGTCCAGACGGCCCTGCCACTCCGAGGGCTCCACATGGTCCGGGATATTCTCCACCTGCTGCATCACCTGATCCGGAAATTCCTCCGGCAGGCCGTAAGCCCGGACGATGGACAGAATATCCGTGCCCGGATCGTTGATGTGGCCTAAGATCTCCACGATCTCACCCTCCGGCTTCTTTCCGGAACCGCCGTAGTCGGTGACTCTGGCTACAACCTTGTGACCGGTGACGGCTCCCATATCCTTCCCTTCCGGGATAAAAAGGTCCTTGGTGATCTTCTGGTTGTCCGGAATCACAAAGCCGAAGGACTTGTTTTTCTGATAATAGCCGATGATCTCGGCGTTGGCGTGGGCAACGATCTTCACCACCGCGCCCTCGGCCCTGCGGCCTTTGCCATCCTCATCGATGACGATCTGGACGGTATCGCCGTGAAGAGCCCCGGCGGTTTTCTCCCCGGGGATAAACACATCCTCGGTCCTGTCCTCCACGGTCACGAAACCGAAGCCCTTGGGATGGGCGCTGAAGGTTCCCGTGACAGAATACATATCCGGCTTTCCATACTTTCCCTTGGAGGATATGCTGACCTTTCCCTCCGCTAAGAGCCGGTCCAGCACCTCTTTGAGCTCGTCCCTCTGCCCCTTCGGCACATTTAACAGGATCGCCAGCTCTTTTAATTTCATGGGCGTATACTGCTTGTCCCCGATTACGGACAGCAGCGTCTCTTTTCTCTGTTTCAGTAATTCATCATTCATAAAATAACCTCTGATCCCCTGCAAAAAACAGGCGCATAAAGAAAGAAAGCACTCTTGCTATCAAGAGTGCTTATCGTCTAAAGTAGATTCAATATCAACGCTAATACTAAAAATGCAATGGCGGCAAACTTTGTAAACTTCTCAAGAGCGCCTTCCATGGAACGTCCCTTGTTCTTGCCCCAGTAGGACTCAGCCATACCGCTGATGGAGCCGGTCAGACCTGCGGACTTGCCTTCCTGCATCAAGATAATCGTCGTAAACACCACACATATGATAACAAATATTACTGATAAAATCGTCTTTAACATCGTTATTTACACCTCCCTGTAGTCAAACATGGTTATCATATCACATTTTTCCAGCAATTACAACCACTTTTTTGGACAGGGCGTGCCTCCTGTGGGGGTGCCTTACATCAGACTCTCTTCGATTCTTAACAGCTGGTTGTATTTGGCTGTTCTGTCGGATCTGCACGGAGCTCCTGTTTTTGATCTGCCCGCTGTTGACCGCCACGGCGATATCGGCGATGATGGAATCCTCGGTCTCTCCTGACCGGTGGGAAATGATCGTGGTGTATCCGGCCCGTTTGGCCATCTCTACGGCCTCAAAGCTCTCGGTTAAGGTCCCGATCTGATTGACCTTGACCAGAATGGAGTTGGCCACGCCCGCCTCGATTCCTTTTTTCAGACGTTTGGTATTGGTTACAAATAAATCGTCGCCTACCAGCTGGATCTGTCCTCCCAGCCGCTCGGTCATATGCTTCCAGCCCTCCCAGTCATCCTCCTGCAGGCCGTCCTCGATGGATATGATGGGGAACTCTCTGATCAGCTCCTCGTAGTAATTCACCATCTCCTCGGCGGTTCTCTTCACCGCTGTGCCTGTCATCTCGCTCTCACCGGGGAAGAAGTATAAGCCGCTGGCCTCGTCATAGAGCTCGCTGGAAGCGGCATCGATGGCGATCTTGATATCCTCGCCCGGCTTGTAGCCGCTGAGCTTCACCGCCTCCACGATGTTAGTCAGAACCTCGTGGGAATTTTTAAAGTCCGGCGCGAAGCCGCCCTCGTCGCCGACTCCGGTGGAGTAGCCGCCGGTTTTTAATACCTTTTTCAGCGTGTGGTAAATCTCCGAGCACATGCGCAGCCCCTCGCGGAAGGACTGGGCGCCCACCGGCATGATCATGAACTCCTGAAGGTCCACGGTGTTGTCGGCGTGCTTGCCGCCGTTTAAAATGTTCATCATGGGGACCGGCATTAAACTGGCCCCGATTCCGCCCAGATAGCGGTAAAGCGGCTGCTCCAGCGCGTTGGCTGCGGCTCTGGCTACGGCCATGGAAACGCCCAGGATCGCATTGGCTCCCATGTTGGCCTTGTTCTCAGTTCCGTCCGCCTCCCGCAGAAGTCTATCGATCCGTCTCTGATCCAGCGCATTTTCGAATATAATGGCCTCGGCTAAATCGGTGTTGACATGCTCCACGGCCTTCTGAACTCCCTGGCCGTGATAGCGGCTGCCACCGTCCCGCAGCTCCACCGCCTCGAATTTACCTGTCGATGCCCCGGAGGGCACTGCGGCCCGTCCTACAGCTCCGCCGGCCAGCGTAATCTCCGCCTCCACCGTGGGATTGCCTCTGGAATCCAGAATCTCGCGTCCCCGGACGCTCACTATCTCAAATTTTTCATTCATGAAAAAGCCTCCTCATATCAATCAAATTATTGATATAAGGATATCCATATTTTAGGGATTTATGCGTAAAGAATGCCGCCCTTTCTCCTTTCGGATCTGGGCGGCATCCACTGCGCGCTTACTGTATTAATTTTCCGTCGGCCGCGAAGGTCCATGAATCTCCGTCTATCATCTGTGTCGTGTTGGCCAGCATCACGCCGTCGCTGCCCAGATAATAGGTTCCGCTGTTCAGCGGAAGCCACCCGGTCTGCATATAACCGTTGGTATCAAAATGATAGAATTTGCCGTTTGACTCAAACCATCTGCCGGTCACCACCGTCCAGTCCGGATTGATATACATCCATCCCTTGCCGTCATGGTACCAGTCGTTCACGTGATTGACCCCGGTGCTTCTCGTCAGCGCGGAGGCTCTCCCGTCTGAATCGATCTTGTAATCAACATGATCCCGGGAATAATAGCCGGTCGTCTTCATCTCGCCGCTCATCTCGCTGAAATAGTACAAAGCGCCGTCATACTCCAGCCATCCCTTGTGCATGATTCCGTCCGGCTCCATATAATACCAGTTGTCTCCATCCTGAAGCCATCCCAAATGCATGTAATGGTCCAGGCCGATGTAATACCAGTTGCCATAGAACTGAAGCCATTCATCCTCGTAGGTACGTCCCTTGTCATCCACGAAGTGATATCCGTTGTCGTCCTGTACCCAGCTGCCGTTTACTTCCCAGGAGCCTTTTTTAGCAGGCGAGGCGCCGGGCTTGGTCGGCTTTGTATCAGCCAATGACACCATGCTACAAAGAATCGTCAGCACCATGGCAACGATCCATACTCCGGCTTTTCCTCTTTTGTCTTTATGCATAGTATACCCCCTCTTTCGTATTGATATTATATATTATACTATGCTCTGAGCTCAATTCCAAGTCCTTTTAATCCATGAAGTATTTTCTCCATAACCGCATTCACTTCCTTGTCCTCCAGCGTATGGTCCTTGGAGCGGAAGGTGATGGAGTAGGCGACGGACTTGTGGCCGGAGAGAATCTGTGCGCCCTCGTAGATATCGAACAGCTCGTAGCTCTCCAATATCTTTCCGCCTCTCTGGTCGATGATGTCCTCGATCTGGCCCACCAGGATCTCTTTGGGTACTACCATGCTGATATCTCTGGACACGGCCGGGTATTTGGCGATGCCGGTGTATTTACGGTCAAAGGTGGTGAACGGAATCAGATCGAGCAGATCCAGAACCGCCACGTAAGCCTTCTCGCCGATCTTATAATTGTCTGCCACATCCGGGTGAACTTCGCCCATGTATCCGATTACTTTTCCGTCATAGATGATGCTTGCCTGTCTGCCCGGGTGCAGGTACGGATAGCCGCCATTCGGATCGTAGTGGGGCTTTTTGTGCATGCCGGCCTTGTCGAAGAACTCCTCGATCACACCCTTCATCGTGAAGAAATCGCCGTCCCCGTACATGCCAAGCGTCAGCTGCTGGCGCTCGTCGGGAAGCTCGGTGAGAGGCAGTGCCTTGGGCAGGTAGATGTTGGCCAGCTCATACAGACGCACATTTTTGTTCCTGCGGTTGTAGTTGGTGGATAAGGAGGTCAGCATGCCGTTTAACGGACTGGTTCTCATGATACTGAAATCCTCACCCAGGGGATTCTGAATGTTGACGGTCATGCGCAGGCGGCTGTCCTCCGGCAGAAGCAGCTTCTCAAATACCTTGGGGCTCTCAAAGGAGTAGGTCATGCTCTCGCTGAAACCGCAGAACTCCGCTATATTTCTGGCCAGACCCTCGATGCGCAGCTTGTAGGAGAGCTTTCCGGTGGTCGCCTCCCCTGACGGCAGGGTGGTCGGGATATTGTCGTATCCGAAGAACCGGGCCACTTCCTCCGCAAGATCAGCCATGCAGGCTAAGTCCTGACGGAAGGTGGGGACGATCACTTCCCTGGCCGCCTCGTCGTAAATCAAGTCAATCTTTTTGAAGTAGCCGATCATATCCTCCTCGGATATGTTGGTTCCCAGAAGCTTATTGATCTTCTCCGGCTCGAAGGGCACATGTTTTTCCACCCGTTTTTCCGGGTAAATGTCGATCATGCCGCCGACCACTTCCCCGGCTCCCAGCTCCTCGATCAGCTGGCAGGCGCGGTTGACCGCCGCCTCGGCGTTGTTGGAGTCCAGACCCTTCTCGTATTTGCCGGAAGCATCGGTGCGCAGTCCCAGCTTCTTGGCGGAAAGACGGATGTTGGTTCCGTCAAAACAGGCGGACTCAAACACCATGGTCTTGACGTCGTCTGTGATCTTGGAATTCTCACCGCCCATGATTCCGGCGATGCCGACTTCCTTCTCACCGTCATTGATCATCAGGATCGAGGGATCCAACTTTCTCTCCTGGCCGTCCAGAGTCTGGAACGCATCTCCGTCCTTGGCACATTTTACAATGATCTCATGGCCGGACAGCTGGTCGTAGTCAAATGCATGTATGGGCTGTCCGTACTCTTCCATGACATAGTTGGTGATATCTACGATATTGTTGATAGGGCGGATTCCGCTGGCGGCCAGACGTCTCTGCATCCAGACCGGCGACGGAGCCAGCTTAATGTTCTTTACCATTCTGGCACAGTAGCGGGGGCACGGAACGGTATTTTCCACGGATACCTTTAAGTAATCGTTGATGTTCTCGCTGTTTCCGGTGGCGGTCACTGTCGGAGGGTTGAAGGGCTTTCCAAAGGTAGCCGCCGCCTCCCTGGCGATTCCCACTACGCTGTAGCAGTCCACACGGTTAGAGGTGATCTCGTACTCGAACACCACATCTCTCAGACCCAGCACCTCCACTGCGTCGGCGCCTGCCTCGGCGTCCTCGGGAAGGATGTAGATTCCGCTCTCCGGGGCATCCGGGTACATGTCTCTGGAGGAGCCCAGCTCCTCGATGGAACACATCATGCCGAAGGACTCAATTCCTCTCAGCTTACCGTTTTTAATCCTGATTCCGTCCTCCGGGAGAGGGCCGCCGTCGTGGCCTCCTGCCACTTTTCCACCGTCCAGAACCACGGGAACCTTGTCTCCCACCTTGACGTTGGGGGCGCCGGTTACGATCTGAATCGATTCCTGCCCCACATTGACCTGACAGACAATCAGCTTGTCGGCGTCCGGATGGCGCTCGATGGAGGTGATCTGTCCCACTACGATCTTCTCTAAGTTTTTATCCAAACGCTCATAGCCCTCCACCTTGGTACCCGTCAGGGTCATGGCGTCGGTATATTCCTGGGCGGTTACATCTAATTCAGGCACATAGGCTCTGATCCATGATAATGCTGTATTCATCTCTATATCTCCTCTCCTAGAACTGTTTTAAGAAGCGCACGTCGTTCTCATACAACAGTCTCATGTCGTCTATCTCGTATTTGAGCAGGGCAATACGCTCTAAGCCTACGCCGAAGGCAAAGCCTGAGTATTCATCGGGGTCGATGTTGCTCATCCTCAGCACGTTGGGGTGAACCATGCCGCAGCCTAAGATCTCAATCCAGCCTGATCCCTTGCAGAACCGGCAGCCCTTGCCGCCGCATTTAAAGCAGGTCACATCCACCTCGGCGCTGGGCTCTGTGAACGGGAAATGATGGGGACGGAATTTGACCTTGGTCTCCGGCCCGAACAGCTCCTTAGCAAACTCTGCCAGGGTTCCCTTTAAGTCGGCAAAGGTTATGTTTTTGTCGATCACCAGACCCTCGATCTGATGGAAGGACGGGGAATGGGTGGCATCCACCTCGTCGGAGCGGAACACGCGTCCGGGAGCGATCATACGGATCGGCAGCTTTCCCTTCTCCATGGAACGGACCTGTACCGGGGAGGTCTGGCTTCTCAGCACGATGCTGTCATTGATATAAAAGGTATCCTGCTCATCTCTGGCGGGATGATTCTTGGGGATATTCAGCTTCTCGAAGTTGTAGAGATCGTACTCCACCTCCGGGCCCTCCACGACCTCGTAGCCCATGCCGACGAAGATTCTCTCCACCTCGTCCAGGGCGATGGAGTTTGGATGGCTGTGGCCCACATTGGCCTTCTTGCCGAGAAGAGTCACGTCTATGACTTCCTTCTTCATCTGCTCCTCTCTGACCTTTCTGGCCAGAGCCGCTCTCGACTCCTCTAACTTGGCTTCGATCAGCTCCCGTGCCTCGTTGACCATCTGTCCTACCTTGGGGCGGTCCTCAGGGGCCACGTCCTTCATACTCTTTAATACGCTGGTCAGCTCGCCTTTTTTGCCGAGATAGGCCACGCGGATCTCGTTAAGCTTTTCCAGGGCCTCGGAAGCTTCAATCTGTCTCAGTGCTTCTTCTTTGATTTTCTCTAACTGCTCTTTCATCTTAATCTCCTTTTTTTCACAGGTTGCTACAGAGTGGGGGTGAAATCAAAAAAAGCCTCATCCCTCACAAAACTATGAGGGACGAGACTGACTCGCGGTACCGCCCTGATTCCTGCCCGCTTTTGCCGGACAGACACTCGGTTTGTACGTAACGTGTACGGACGTTGCAGCCTACTACCGCTTGTGGATTCAGCCGCAAAGCTCAGGCGGGAACATGGATGATTATCTGAACTTAAAAGGGCTTACAGCCGGTGGCCCTCTCTCTCTGCAAGAAAATAAACATCTTTATACGCCTTCAATGCCTTTTTGTATGAAAATCTAACTTTCATTTTAGCACAGTTCTTTGATATGTCAATACCTATTCTGATCATCCGCCGGGCCTGGCTCTCCCTGCTCCGGCTCTGTCTCTTCCTCCACCTCGATCCCCAATGCCTCCGCGATCAGCTGCATGGTTTCCGGCTTTTTATTTCTGCCGAATATCACGTCGCAGACCGTTGCATCGGTCACTCCTGCCTTCTGTGCCAGATCACGGCTTGTCATATTTTCCTCCAGAAGCTTTATCTTGACCCGCTTTCCGAACGGTGTACAGGGTATTCTTTTTCTCAATGTTGTGTCCTCCTTTTTAGTCTGTGTTTTCACTTTTTACACTATAAATATTATGTCCAAAAAAGCCATAAAAACCCTGTATTTATCAGGAAAATTATATGCGCGATAAGTGCGCGGAAAAGTAGACATTTGCGCGCACTGAATGTGGTTACATTTATTAGTGCATATTTCACAAAAATATATTTTGTAACCATATTTTTTAGTTGACATCGTACATAAAAAGCATATAATTTTATTATAAAACAGGCGCGCGCAATTGTCTACTTTTTCGCGCACTGAAATTTTTTTAGGTTCAATTTTTTCTTTTCTGATTTTTCCATAAAAAAAGATCCCGAACCCTTGATTTATCAGGCTTGGAATCTTTCCTCATTATTTCATTTGATTTCTGTACGCTGCGAATCGTTTTATAGAATCGCAGATATAATCTCTGTCTCTGGGAGACATCTTGTGGATGATCTTGGCGATCTCCCTCTCTGCTAAGGAAATCTCCTCCAGCGGCTCCGTGCTGAAAAATTCCGCCGGCGTGATGTCCAGATAGTCACAGATTTTCAACAAAACTCCGGTCTTTAGCTCGACCCGCCCATTTACAATCGCATTTAAGTAACTGTCACTGTATCCCAATGCCAGGCTGGCATGTCTCAGTGAGCGCTGTTTGGCATTCAGCAATTCACAGATACGGTTATGTATAAAATGTTTGTCCAATCTCGAATACCTCCTATATAATAAGTATAGTATTTTTTGTATAAGCTCATAGATTGGCACAGTATCAATTTTTATCATATTTCCCATTTCTTGATACGTTCAGTATCTAGTTTGTGATTATTGCGTCTAACTGACGACAGATTGTATCAAGGTTGCCGGGGCAGACTGTTGAAAAAAGGTCTTGCATTTAAAAATGGAATATTATATGATTAAGAATAGAGAGCGTGCGACTGGCGGATCAGTGGAGCTAACCACAGGGAGCACGTATGTAGATAAGCCGACCGCCTGGGCGCCCATTTTTTTTGGATGCCCAGGCGGTTTTTTGCCGCCCAAAACAATAGCGATTTCACTTAAAGGAGGAAGATTTCATGGCAACGATTTCATTGAAACAGGAGCTGCAGGGGAATGCCTACCCCGGAAGAGGTATCATTATCGGAAAGACGCCTGATGGTACAAAAGCCGTATGCGCATACTTTATCATGGGCAGAAGCGAGAACAGCCGCAACCGCGTGTTTGTGGAGGATGGTGAGGGAATCCGCACCGAGGCATTTGATCCGTCCAAGGTTTCCGACCCGAGCCTGATTATCTATGCGCCGGTGCGCGTGCTGGGCAACAAGACCATCGTGACCAACGGGGACCAGACCGACACCATCTACGAGGGCATGGACAGACAGCTGACCTTTGAGCAGACGCTCCGCACCAGGGAATTTGAGCCGGACGCACCCAACTACACTCCCCGGATCTCAGGAATCATGCACATGGAGCAGGGCCGGTACAACTACGCCTTATCCATCTTAAAGAGCAATAACGGCGATCCCTCCGGCTGCCGCCGCTACACCTTTGCCTACGAGAACCCCAAGGCCGGCGAGGGCCATTTTATCCACACCTACATGCACGACGGCAATCCCCTTCCAAGCTTTGAGGGGGAACCGAAAACCGTTGAGATTTTAGACGATATGGAGGACTTCACCTCCCTGTTGTGGGATCATTTAAACGAGGACAACAAGATCTCCTTGTTTGTCAGATATATAAACCTTGCCGATGGCAGCTATGAGAGCAAAATTATCAATAAAAATGTGTAGGAACAGGAGAAATCAGAATGAACGAACTGGAATTAAAGTATGGATGTAATCCCAATCAGAAGCCTTCGAGAATTTTTATGAAGGACGGCGCCGACTTACCGATCAAGGTTCTTTGCGGCAAGCCCGGCTATATCAATTTTTTGGATGCCTTCAACGGCTGGCAGCTGGTGCGTGAGTTAAAGCAGGCCACAGGACTGCCGGCAGCCACCTCCTTTAAGCACGTGTCACCGGCCGGAGCCGCCGTGGGTCTTCCGCTGACCGACACCCTGAAAAAAATCTACTGGGTGGACGATATGGGCGACTTGTCCCCTCTCGCCTGCGCTTACGCCAGAGCCAGAGGCGCGGACCGCATGTCCTCCTTTGGAGATTTTATCTCCCTCTCCGACGTCTGTGACGCCGATACCGCCAGAATCATCAAGCGTGAGGTTTCCGACGGCGTGATCGCTCCAGGTTACGAGCCGGAGGCATTGGAGATCTTAAAAAGCAAAAAGAACGGCAATTACAATGTCATAGAGATCGACCCCAACTATGTTCCCGATCCCATCGAGCGCAAACAGGTATTTGGAATCGTATTCGAGCAGGGGCGCAATGAATTAAAGATCGACAATGAGCTTCTCTCCAAGGTGGTGACCGCCAACAAGGAGATCCCGGAAGCCGCAAAGCGTGATCTGATGATCTCCCTGATCACCTTAAAATACACCCAGTCCAACTCCGTCTGCTACGCCAGGGACGGACAGGCCATCGGAATCGGCGCAGGCCAGCAGTCCAGAGTCCACTGCACCAGACTGGCCGGAACCAAGGCCGACAACTGGTTCTTACGCCAGTCTCCCCAGGTTCTCTCCCTCCATTTCGTGGACGGAATCAAGAGAGCCGACAGGGACAATGCCATCGACGTGTACATCGGCGACGACTATATGGATGTTTTGGCCGACGACGTCTGGGAGAATACATTTAAGGTAAAACCGCCTGTCTTCACCCGCGAGGAGAAACGGGCATGGCTGGATCAGATGGCTGACGTCTCCTTAGGCTCCGACGCCTTCTTCCCCTTCGGCGACAACATCGACCGCGCCAAAAAGAGCGGCGTCAAATACATCGCCCAGCCCGGCGGCTCCGTGAGAGACGACCATGTGATCGCTACCTGTGATAAGTATGGGATGGCGATGGCATTTACGGGAATCAGACTGTTCCATCACTAATTTACAAAAATACCGCCAGTTT